>JACCDO010689804.1_pt1 | contig 12977 bp, 15 predicted proteins | sample 7446101 | NCBI WGS metagenome assembly JACCDO01 (sample SAMN15323440, study PRJNA562643) | freshwater metagenome | isolation source: river surface water | place: USA:Blue River Watershed | collected 2017-08-16
AAAAACCTCTTTTCAGAATCATGGTATACCTTTCTTCCTTCAAATGACCTCTTAAAAAAGCCCCTCAATATTCATAAACCTGGCTATTGTCTTGATTATTCGATTCTCTTTTCAGAATTGTTTCTTAGATCCAACGAAGACCCAGACATGATTCTTCAAGAAGTGAAAAGTTTATCGGATGATTCTCGCTATTCGTATATTTGCAATTACAAGAGTAAATTGTATGAAACATACAAAGAGTGGATAAAAAATTGACGCTCCACACAACCTTTTTTTTGCAACCACTCACCCAACCCCAAAATGGAAATCGAAGATCTTGTCAAGCATACCAAGTACGCTGCGCTGCAGCACATGGTCGACGATTTGATGGCCATGGACGAGTCCGCCTATAATTCCCCAGACGCCTTTCAAAAGACCATTCATAAATTGGCACGCCAGTACAAGCATTTTCCGAGTAAACAGGAACTGGGAACCCTCTTTCGTCACAAGATTAAGACGGAACATCTTTCCTACAACCTGACCTTGTACAATGTCCTCATTAAAAAGTCAGTCCGCAGTGACAGTGGGATTCTGAATGTGAGTGTGAGCATGCCCCCTGACAAGTTCAGTTGCAAATTCAATTGCTACTTTTGTCCCAATGAACCTGGTATGCCCCGCAGTTATTTGAGCAATGAAGATGTGTTTCAGCGTGCGCAAAAGGTCGACTTTGATACGGTGCTTCAGGCCTATGACCGTTTCCATGTGCTCGAAGCCAATGGTCATCCGATTGATAAAGTGGAGTACCGTGTCCTCGGCGGAACCTTTAGCAGTTACGACCACGCCATTGCCGACACATTTATTCGCGACCTGTATTACGCGGCCAACACGTATTACGAAGACCGTGCAAACCCGCGTCCGCGCACAACCATTGAAGAAGAACAGGCCATCAACGTTCATGCAAAAATCCACGTGGTCGGCCTTGGTATTGAAACCCGTCCAGACACGATTACTCCCAGTGAAATTGTGCGCTTCCGTCGCTACGGTGTGACCCGTGTGGAACTCGGTATTCAGCATACGGATGACGCCCTGCTGCAGAAACTGAATCGCGGCCATACCCTGGCCCATTCCAAGGATGCCATTCGCCTCCTGAAAAACTATGGCTTCAAACTCGAACTTCACATTATGACCGACTTGCCAGGAGCCACCCCAGACGGCGACAAGGAATGCTATCGCCAAGTGCTGCGGGACGACCCAGACCTGATTCCGGATTATATGAAGGACTACCCGTGTTTGGACGTGGCGTACACCAAAGTGCGGCAGTGGAAGTTGCAGGGAAAATGGAAGCCGTATGCGGAACGGACACCGGATGCCAAGGATTTGGTGGATGTACTGATTTATCGCCAGTCGATTACACCCAAGTATGTGCGCGTCAACCGCATTCAGCGGGATTTCAAGGAGGAAACGGAAACCACGATTGGATTTCAAAGTACCAGTATCAAGACGAATCTTGCGCAACTGGTCAAGGATGCCGCGGAACATCAAGGAATCTATTGCCAATGTATTCGTTGCTGTGAAGTGCGAAATGAAACGTTTGACCCCACCCAAATCGTCTACGCCCACGACAAGTTTGAGGCCAGTGGGGCCACGGAATATTTCCTCTACGCCTCAGTCCCGCGTCCCAACCGACCCCTCCTTCTCGGCTTCTTGCGTCTGCGACTCGGTAACGCCCTCGAAAACAGTATTCTTCCAGAACTGCAAGGCAAGACGGCCATGATTCGCGAATTGCACGTGTACGGCAAAATCCAGCCGGTGGGCAGTCAAACGACGACCAAGGATGCCACGCAACATTTGGGCATCGGCACGACACTTCTTTCGCAGGCGGAATCGATTGCATCCGACCATCACTACACCAAAATGGCCATTATTTCTGGAATTGGGGTGCGTGATTATTACCGCAAGCGGGGGTACACCTTGGAAGGCACCTACATGACGAAAAAAATGAAACCATCCAACCCGCAATGGACCATCCTTCTATGGTTTCTCTACATCCTTTACAAATTTCTCTACGGTTACAAGTAAAGGTCCTCCAAATTCTCAATGTACGTATCTTTTTTTACAATAACGGGCAAGGGTTTCGGTGTAATCAAGGGATTCACATAGGTGCGTACCCGCACAATGGTCGGCGCAATCAAGGGGCGCGATGGTCCTGCACTCTGAGGTCGCACCGTCTTCTTTACCGCCGCTGCGCGCCCTCGCGAATGTTCCTGATGAATCCCTGGCAACTCGGCCCACAATCCCAGAAAGAACTGCACAAACCAGTGGAGAAAGTATCCGTCGACGTCCTTGCGTACATGGACCACATTGTACTCGGCCATCAACCAAATGACTTGCCATACTTCTTTTTTAAATCCCAAGACCTGCGACTCCAATTCACGCATCACAAATTCGGAATAGAGTTGAGGGTGTTCTTGAAGAAACTTGTTTCCGTGACTGTTGGTTTTGAGAATCGTTTCGGAATTTTGGATGGTCATGCGCATCTTGGCGGTTTCCACAATGTTGACGAGTTCGGTATCGCGGCACAAATCGAGCCATTCCATGAGAAATCGTGCCAGTGCAGGGGCGTATTTGACCAGATTTTTGAATTTCAGTACCTTCATGACAGGGTCGTGTGCGTGGGGTGGAAACGATAACTTGTCCGTCACGTAGCCCAAACACTTGTCACAAAACGGCACCATTTTTCGTTTGCAATTCCCTATTTGGATTGGATACAAAAAAAAGATTTGTCCATCAATCAATTTTATCATGCTGTAATCCAAAACTCCCAATTGCCGGCGTCCCACGTAACATTTGTACACACAAGACCTGCTACTTGATTCACCCGTGTACAAAATTTGTCCGCCCCCTCCTTATCGAGAATCCAGTAGGGTAAAGGGGCCTCGTCTTTGCCCTTCCACACGACCATATTTAATCCAGGATGAAACTGGCGGTGGTGGCATTTTTGGGACCCCAATGGTTGTTCGACGGCCCAATTGGTCATGAAACATTTGCCTCCGCGGCGCAACACGCGTTGAATCTCCTTCAAGACCTGGATTTGAAGCACCGGTTCAATGTGATGAATGACGGCAATCATTATGACGGCGTCAAACGACTGGTCTTGAAACGGTAGGGAAGTTGCCGTGCCTTGTACCACGTGTAAATTTCGTGCTTCACAAATGGTACATAATGCGGCAGATGGTTCAAGTCCTATCATGCAAAGGTCCTTTCGGTAATTCATATTTTTTCCGTTTCCGCACCCCAAATCCAGGACCCGTGCACCGACGGGCAACGAATCGAGAAACTCTTTGACGTGGGGCCAGATTCGTACACGGCTCACGGAAAACGCATCGGCGTGGGCGTCGTAAAAGGATACCATTCTTCCATGTCTAATCCTCCACCGTCTCAAACATCCACTCAATTTTATACGGTGGGCTGCACCGATACGTACCGCCTCAAACTATAGGTCGCCGGTCGTCGATGTTCTTGGGTCGTGCAGTCAAACGCCAGCACCGGTTTCCACATGTACGCAGGAATCGGTTGATAACACGCCACGAGTCCCCCCACGATGCATGCATTGGTATCACTGTCGCCCCCCTTCAACAGTACCGTCCGTATGGCGGTTTCATAATCCACACTTGGATTCCGTAAAAAGTGCATGGCCAGTACAAATCCGTAGCGTACATGTCCCCCTTGATAATTGCAATTTAAGTCTGTAATCGACAATGATTCTGTAAAAAACCAGTGTCGCACCTTTTCTTCCTTGACGTGCAGGTCGACGTATTTTGTAAGAATTTCCAAAACTGCCGCCGGCGTATATCCACGGAGCAAATACATAACCGCCAATACGTAGACCACATTCACTTCTTGACACACGTGACTGCAGTGGGAACACAATGCGTCTTGCTTGGCCAAGGTTTCGACACTGCGTATATCCATATCTTCCACCGATGCACAAAACGTTCCTAATGCTGTAGCCCGCATCAAGGCGCCATTGGCCTCCGATTTGAAATTCAGTTTCTGGATATTGAAAAAGGCATTAACAATGTTTTTTTCCGTCAACCCTTTTTTTACAGCCTTGGACAATTGTTCAAATCCCAAACTGCAGGTCATGCCAATATCAAAAGGGATGGAATCGTACCAGGCTGCATGGGCGCGAACGATACTTTCCAGCACTCCATCGTTACTATCTTTTCCCACAAAATCGCGCAAGGCATTCCAAAGACCGAGTGTCAATTCACCGTCATCGGTAATTTGCCCAGGACCGGTATTGTGACACCCTCCACCAGGCATATGCATGGATTTGGCTACTGACTCTGCATTGATTCCCTCACCCCCACCTTTAAATTCCAAGTACGATCCGGCCGCGTCACCGACACATGCTCCCACAATACTTTGCATATGACCAAATTGCAACGCATCCATAATGACAATCTATCTACTACCATAAAAAAACTTTAAACGGAACGCAACCCCCCACCCTACCCATCGATATTACAAGATTGTGTGCAAACACTTTTCAATGGTCATTTGAGCCATCGCAAAGGCGTCACAAATCGCAATTGTATCGTCGTCGTTGAAATGTTCAAGGACCTGGGTATGATTGAATTCATAATCCAATGCATAGTATCGGTCGAGGAGACTCTTACGGTCCACACCATTCCATGCGTCGTTTTCGAGTGCAGTACACAAGGTAAGGTATTCCTCCTTGGTCTTCTTTACCGGTTCAACCGGTTTCGTTTCTTCTACAACCGCCTTTGCGCTGTAGACGGTCCGCGTAATTCCATTGCGCACACGCACCGTCTTTGTAACATTGTACGCCGCGCACGGCTTCAACGAAACCGCACGATTGCGACGGAGCATGCCTTCAATATCGTGCAAGAGGGAATCCATTGTAGAATCATGCTCGATTGGTTATCAAAAAAAAGTATCTTCAGACTAATCAATTTTTTTCTCACGCCCCTAAACCATATCGAAATAGTCAAACCCATAGGTCTCGATTTTTCGCTCCACACGACTGGGGTGCCACACATACATGGCCAATTCTTCCAACTCAATGCGCGGATTCTGTTTTAAGAGACCCATTTGTTTCGACAAACGGCACTTCTTCAACAACTCCAAGACTCTTGCTACCGTACGTAATTCTTGTTTCTGATAACAGGCCTCAAAGTACGTAATCTTTTCGGAATGATTCAGAAACCAGACCCCAATCACATCGAGGGCATATTGTACTTCTTTATCAAAGAGCATCTGCACCTTGTTGGATATATGTTCACCCATTATATACCATACTCCATTCAATACGTCCAACAAGTGAAACAAATGTTCACGCTTGTATTTCCGAAACTTGTACAAATACGAAAGGTATTCTGGAAGGTAGTGAAGAATATCCAAGACCCCCTGGACCGTACGACAATGCCACCGTAAATCGTCAATCGCCTTCAAATATTCTTCCTGCTTTCGGAAAAAGATGTGATACTCAAAACATGCTTCAAAGATATGAAAGAGGGTATCATTCCCTTCAGGCAACGGCTCGTAGGTTTCGCGCGCCTTCTTCCAATACGCCTTCCATTCGGCCCCGTTCATTTTGCACGTGTTATCAAATCAACCCAACAATCATCTTCAATTTTTCCATGGACTTATATAACCACCCCACGCTCATCTTTCCACCGACGCCGTACCAAAGTGGTTACTGGGGTGGATTACTAAATTGCAAGTAACAAATATCCATTGTCCTCTGGACGCGCAGGTTCGAACCCTGCCGGCGTCGTCTCTTTTTTTTTACCACCCCAAAATTAAATCCAAAAACCCCAAAAAAAAGTCTCGCCAATCGGATTCGAACCAATGACCTAGAGATACCCAATTTGCAGAATGTATGGTTTATGTTCTACAGTCTCTCGCGCTAACCAACTGTGCCATGGCGAGGCATTGGTTCCATTCCAACATGGAGTATTTAAACCGGTTGCCTTACCCCACTCATATCCATAATCAATCGAGTTAACAATGCCACAATGAGGTGACTATAATTATTCTGAAAGGTCAAGGACAAATCCAAGACCGTTTTGCAAAAAGGGCTTCCAGAAAGCAGAAACCCCTGAAAGAATCCACCAAATCCGGCCGGCAAACAATATTCATTATACGCACGCAGCGTCAAATAATGAAGAAGGAAGGCCACCAAGACAGGAATAATGGTTTTCATGACCAAGGTGGTCTTGGGGTACATGAGCGGAAGCGCTTCAAAGTTCATACCAAACATTTTGTACAAGGATACACACAAACCGTCCTCAAATGCCTCAATTTTATTTTCACCAAACCATAATAAAATTGAGACCCATATTCATTCATCGAATCCCAATCCAATGTATTATCTACTTCTTCCCATTGAACCCCTTCTTGACAATTTTGTACACACCCAAAACCTTCACCCCTATGTTATAACATGTTTTGTATCGACCGACCCCAAACGTTGTTCCGCCGTGACGGAATACTTAAATAGGCAATACCCTTGTGAATTATTTCGCATCATGAACATGACGAATGATTTACCGCCACAGGGTCCGTATTTTCAAATGAAACCGACCACCACCCTTCCGTTTTCGGTTCCAGAGGATACCACGCAATATCCCTACAATATTCTTTTCCCAGATGGCATTGTAAATCGTGAACCAACCCTTGAACAATATTACGCCTACAACCAACTCTATTTTCAGAATGATCTTTCAATCCTTGATATTGTCAATAACGGACTCTTCATGTAAAAAAAATTGACTTTCAACCAATCTTTTTTTCATGTATACACACTACATTACAAAATGGAATACAAGGAACCCAAGACCCATCGGAATAAAAAGTCCGACAAGGCCAAGCGGAACTTTGACCTTCATGGTACCAACAGTGCCAAGCACGTGCGTCAAATGGAAGCCATCATGGAAAAACGTGCTGCCACCGCAAAGCCAAAAAAGTAACCCGTTACCAATTGCGATTTTCAAAATACACGTTATACTCGCAGTGGGTATCCTCATTCGCCATCACTTTTGTAATGCGGAAATTATTTTTTTCCAAAAACACGAGCATGTTGGACAAGGTATTTTCTTGGTCACGATAAATACTGCGGTCCTGATTCAATGCGGTTTCCACCACACCCCCTTTTACATTCCCAATGTATTTGCCCAAACTTTTTAATACATCCAAATCCGCCCCTTGGGCATCTACGTGAATATAATCAATGATGGTTTCGGTCAATCGTTCGCGTTCCAAAAAGGTGTCCAATCGTAACGAAGGGACCGACACCTTGTACCCAGAATCGTGAATATCAATGCGTTCTGGGCCCCAATGTTTTACAAGTTCGTTTCCAGATTTAAAGGGCAAGATGGAACTCGCCCCGCCCAACATGCAAAGGTGAAAGTCAATCATACCATCCTTTAAACACACGGCACTGTGGTGAATATGGTACCCCTTCAAATCTTTGGTCCCTTCCTGAATCTCTTTATAAAAGTCGGGCAATGCTTCAAAGGCGTGTACAATATAATTTCCGCGACGATAAAATTTGAGCCCATCTTCGCCATTATACGCCCCCACATCAAACATCAACTTTTTTCCTTCGGACATTTCTATGTATGGATTTATTCCTCTTTTTTCCAACTTATACGCAACGTATCGGACCACAAGGATTCAAAACTATCGAGCAACGCCCCATCTTCGTCAATCGTATACAACAACTTCCACGGATTTCCCTTTCCGCCGTTACACACGACCTTTAAAAATTCCGTGTAACTATACACCACCCCTTCGTATTCAATGCCACACTTTTTCCCTCCTGATGCTACACGAACCACCCCTTGTTTTTCCACATGTTTCTTGCATACGACAATGGTTCCGTGTTCGAGTACTCCCTTTTCAAGGAGTCCTTTAAAGGATTTGGGGGACCGTTTCTCTTTTTCCGCCTCCTCCGCCTCCGTCTCGTCTTCGCTTTCTTCTTGCTTGTATCCGAGATAGGTATGATTCTCGCATAAGACATCCGACATGGCCGGCAACCAACGTAACCACGCACAACTGCAAAACCACACAAACCATCCGACCCACGACGATTTCATTGATAACCGTTTCTATAAAATAGTATATGCTTTCTTTAACTGGACATTAATCCTTCTTCGAGGATGGATTATACTCTGGATTTTGATTTATATCGAGAAAAAAGTAGGTTTCAATTTCCAAGACCCATGTATTCCACAGTGTCTTCCACCACTCCATCTTCTTCTACCATGGACACACTTCTTTAACTCGGTCCACAATAGGAATCGCCGGCAATGGTATCGCAATCGTTGGCGTCGTACACGACCATTTTGGCGGAAATCGCCTTGGCCTTGCACCCCATTTTACTCAAACAAATCCCCACCAATCTTACCACCCAACTCATTGCCCGTTTGGGAACGTACAGTGTGGGGGCCTATGCTTTTGCGTCACCGCAACAAGTGTCCAACACCTTTACGTCCTGGTCTTCCATGGGCTACGGTCTCATGAATCTCGTTCATATTGCGTCGAGTTATGAATCGTACAAACATCTTCCCGCTGGCACGGCCTTGACCCTCTTTTACTTGTACCCCTTCTTTAATATTTTGGGGGCCTCCTTTTTTCTCAAGGAATCCTTTGATACTTCGAAACTCCCCTTTTTCATTACGGCCTTCTTGGGGGTTCTCTTGATTTCCAAATACACGCAGGACGAAGATACACCGACCCACAAAGAGGATGATGGCTTTGAAGACAAAGACAAACAACCCCAACCCTCCTCCCTCCCGCCCAAACCCAAGAAAAATACCATGTACGGTATCCTTATGTCCCTTGTCAGCGCCCTTACGGAAACGATGATTTTCCTCTTGACCAAGTCCAATAATGAGGCGACCCCCTGGGGGACCATGTTACAATTATATCCTGGGGCACTTCTTGCCTTGGGGGCTTATACAATCTACAACAAGACCCCAGTTTCCACCACACCATCCGTATGGACCCCCTTGCTTCTCTTCAACATTTTTATTGGATTTATTGGATATTCCCTTCGGTTCTTCAGCATTCCCCTCTTACCCACGACCATTTTCAGCCTTCTCACCTTTATTGGGGTTGCCGCAGGCTATGCATGGGGGCTCATGTATGCGCAAGAAGTCCCTTCCTGGGGGGCCATTGCAGGGGCAGGACTCATTACGGGTTCGCTCGTGTTTTTATAATGAAAAACTCTGGGTGGTCCGAGTATTGTTTCGTTGTGTTCTACGACCATTCGAAAGATTGTTGGTAGTTTTGGTCCGATTCACGTTGCGTGTTTTATATAGATTTGATAAGCGTTTTATGACTGGATAATTCACATTTGAATTATTAAAATTCACGTTGTGTGTTTCATATAGATTCAATAAACGCTTCATGGATGGATTATTCACTTTTGAAATATTTAATTCGGTTCGGATTCGACTATTTATATTATATGCAATACCCCAATTCAGCATTCCCTTTTTCTTTTGTTGAATCTCATTTTTTAAAAAGGGACTGTATACAATATTTCCATCTTCATCAACATTTAAAAAGCCCAACATATGAAGTACATGGTAAATAAATTCTTTCGATGCACGCGTACTTATATCATAGAATGTAAATCGTTTTACGACCGCCCGTTTCATTAAATAAAGAGTTAAAATGAATTGTAATATATCTTTTCCTTGGTAGTATCCATTCATGATTTTCGTTTCACTATCAAAAAACCACATACAATACGGAGAATAAATTGTAACACGTTGATATATATTTGGTTTGTAGGCAAGAAGAAATGAAATACTTGAAGTTCCAAAATCAATCCATTGCATTTGTTTTTTATCATTATACATAATATTGTCGTGTTTCATATCGCAATGATTGAATAAAATATTATTCTGTACAAGGCTCTCCTGAATCGCCAAAAAATCTTGTAATATAGGTATAAGATTTCGTTCGGATGTGAAAAAAATGTCTTCAAAGGAATACGACACCGCTTGCATTTTTATGAGAAACCCCATTTTATCGGCATGTTCTGAAAATTCCTCGACACGAACCTTTGTAATAAACCCGCGTTTATCCTTTTCCTCCATTACAATCCGATTATTGCATTTTAGAATTGTGTATATATCCGGAGAAATATTTACAGTTTCGCCATTGTGATTCACATATGAAACGAGCGATAATAACTTTTGGATAACAATTTCATTAAAAACTGGAATCATATTTGCTTCTGGTTTTTCCAAATTGATAAATTTGTAAATAAAACCATCATCCCCTTTGAATACACGCGACAGGCTCGATGATTTTATTAATTCGAGATTTAAGGAATGTGTTTTCGTATGTAAGGTAAAAGTCGTACCGTTATTCATATCTTGAAATCTACACGCTTGAAAGCGAGCTCTTTGAAAACTCTCAAACAGTTTCTCAAATTTATTTGGTAAAGGCTTTCCATTCTTATTGGCTCCTTTGTCTTCAAATAAATAATTAAATGTATGTTCATATGAATTTTTGTTTGCATACATAAGATAGAATATTCGTATAAATTCTTGTGCGAATTTATGGATATTATTGAAATCCGCCCCAAAAAAAAGATTGGCCAGCAAATTATCATATTCACCGGTTGTTTTTGGAAATGTCATGTTCTATTCTACCGTCGGAAATTCTAACCCCATCCCTTACACATTATGATTCACCCGTTGAATATCACCGTGAAAGTGGGGCGCAATTTCGTACGTGGTGTGTTGGTAATACAAGGGCCATAATAATATATGGCTCACTTCGGCCCCATCGGACAATTTGCGACACAACATCAGGTCTTCCACCGTCCGAGGGCAGCAATGGTACAAGGGAACCTTTTTCAAAGAGCGCGCACATACTCGTAAAAAGACCCCCAATTGTTCAATATCGTACACGAGGGTTACATATTTGGACTCGTCGCTCCAAAGCGCCTTTTGTGGAATCATGACCCGTTCCAATGCACCCAATAATTCTTTCTTTACCTTTTCTACCCCAAAGAATTCCTCTACCGTCTCGCGAAAGGCGCACTGTTTCCAAGTTTCGTTCCCCTTACGTTTTCCGCCAAATCCGTCGATTTCCGCCTGACTTTCTCCCCACTGTTTGGTGATGCCGGCCAGTACGTATCGGTGGTTGACAAACATGCACCCTGCACCAAGAAAGTCGACCTTCCCTTCGCCAAAACGTTCCCATGGGTCCGGTTTCTTTCCCCAAATCCTGTATAATATTGTAGGTATGAGTTTCATATCTACAATAAATTTCTTTCTCTCGATTTAAACCCGATTTTTGCGTGTTCCCTTGCGAGAATGGCGACGTTTGCGGGTCTTACGTCGACCTCCTGTGACTGACGGAAAATAGGCTGCACAATTTTCATAATGTTCTGGGTCTATACTGCGTAAGATATTTGCAATGGGATTGGTGACCGTTACTTTGAATGCCATACTATACACAACCGTACTAAAAATAGTAGGTGTCCATTGTAAAAGATGTTTTGCAAAAAAGCCCACAGTCATCACATGATGGTCTCGCGCCAAATAGCGTGTTAACGATTCACTGAAACGTGGCGCAGCCCGTTGAATTCCTCCCACAATAGCATTTTGAAGTTCAGGCAAAATTTTTGGAGCATCCACCCTTTGAATTTCCATCAACCAGTTGACGGTATTTCCAGGACTGTAAATTACTTCACTACTGTTCCAAACATTGGCGAAGATTTGTCCTATTGGTAATCTATAGTAATCATCACGATTTTGAATATATACTTTTACCATATCAATTACAAGGACAATGTAAATAAGAACATTTATGAGCATGAGTATCATGTCGCATGGATTTGTATAATCACCGAAAATGCTTACAAACGCAAATCGCCCCATTGCAAATGCAAATCGTTTCGAGTCTTGCATAATTCCTGGCTCATACTCTTGCGTGATTCTTGGTCCATATTGTTCCATGATTCCTACCCCATAATCTTGAATATTGTCACTGTAATAGACAAACAAGAATAGCATCAGCAAGGTAAAAAAGATTTGTTGGAGAAGGACAAATCGAGTTCCGCCCTGTTGTACAAGTCTGGTGGAGGAGGGAATGGAACTAACTTTTGCATTTTTTCGAAAAGATTTGGAAACTGCATCATAATATTTCAGAGCCGTTTCCTTGGCGTTATTATATTCTTTTAGGGTGGGTGGGTCTTTAAGAATTACGCGGTATGCATCAATAAATTCTCTGGGTGACAAGAATAATGTATGTTTAGTATACGATGTTGGAATAATACTCCAAATTTCGGCAAGTTTATCAACGATTGGAGTGTCATCCATAAACTTTTTTGTATTCATTCCCTACATAAAAAAAAGAAATATATATCATGTAGAATCAAATATGCCAGGACGTTCCGCCAGCCCCTCACGCTCATCCTTTTCTTCCAGACCAACACCGAGACCCTCCTCTCCCTATAAACCTTCCTCCCCAACGCCCACACCTTCCGTTGTCAACGTATCGCCTTCCGTCGGAATCATGGATGGGGTCAAGTGGGGCTTTGGGACCAGTATTGGTCACAGTATTGGAAACCTCTTTGGATTTGGTACGCAACATGTTCACCACGACAACCCAACTCCTGCACCGCCTTCCTTACCACCGCCCCTGCCTTCGGTGCCAAAAGACGACTTTACCCAATGTTTGGAAACCATGCCGACCGAGAAGAAGATGGAATATTGTCACGCCTATACCCAATGCATGCAAAACAATGCACAATATACCTATAAAGATTATAAAGACCACTGCCGTCAAGAAGCGTTCCAATCCATTCAAATGAAATAACCTTTTTAAGAAAGGCGTTTATATTCGTAATCATTCGAGCATGTATCATGTGTAAAGTTTATGGTAATTTCAGGAGGTAAATCTATCGGTTGTGAAACTTTAATTGTAAAGGGTCGTTTATA
>JACCDO010877398.1_pt1 | contig 12977 bp, 8 predicted proteins | sample 7446101 | NCBI WGS metagenome assembly JACCDO01 (sample SAMN15323440, study PRJNA562643) | freshwater metagenome | isolation source: river surface water | place: USA:Blue River Watershed | collected 2017-08-16
ATTGTGTATGAAGATGAAATCACCCATGGTTTACTTAAAGATTTAAAAAGGAAAATTCATACTCAACCCCAAGGCTTGAAAATCGATCATATTGAAATCATTCGATTAGAAGTGTTTCTCAAAAATGAACCGATTTGGCTTAAACTCAATGCATTACATCCCACAACCAAAGAATGGGTTATTAAACAAGAACTTCGCTTTCAAACTGAAGATCGCTATGTAGATAGCTTAATTCTAGAAAGTGAAAGAAATTTAAGAAATATCGGGATTCTGTCTTCAGTCGATATTATTGCAGTAGAATCATTAAAACCCCAATGTGAATGTGTAGATATTTTTGTGATTACAAGGGATTTATGGAGTTTAAGACTAGAAAGCATGTTCTCTTTTAATGCTGGACTGATCGATCAACTCCGTCTTGCTTTGGTGGAAAGGAATTTTTTGGGACATCGTCAAAATCTACAACTACGTGGAACAGTAAACCCTTTTAAAGTCAGCACGGGTTTAAGTTTAAGCCATGGAAGATTTTGGAAAAATCTCAGTGCTGGGATTGCTGCAGATGTCGATTGGAATCGTTTTACCCAACGCAAAGAAGGGCATCAATTTGGCATTGATCTCAATCGACCGATCTATAACCTAGATCAAGATTGGGCTTTTATTTCCAGTTTTGCCTTGATTGAGTCCATGAGCCGTAGAAATATCGCCAATCGATTACTGGTTTATGATGACACTCAAACACCCCAAAATGAAGCCATTCCCTTGATATGGAAAAGCAATCAAATCGAACTTGTATTAGGGATGCAAAGACAATTTATCGATAGATCTGGTGAAATCCCTAGGCAGTATCGCCTGAGTTTAAGCACTTTTGCTTTTGAATACCATAACACCTTACCAAGCATTTTAAATCAAAATCAAGTCAGGGATTGGACACAGAATATCGTGGGCGTTAATCGCAAAAGTTTTGGGTTCTCTGTGGGATTAAGCTCATTTAAAAGAGAATATATCACCCTAAAAAATATCAGCACTTTTGGGATCAGTGAAGATCTGAATTTGGGCTTGGGTTGGGGGTTATCGAGTGGTTATAGTATTTTGGATCAAGTCTGGTCTAATCAAGCTTCCATCGGATGGACTGGACGATGGGGACATTCTGGTTTTATGGCGATGTCAACCACGGCAAGTGCAAGATATCAAGTGCCTTTTATTGTAGAAGAAATCTCAGCTAAAGATTTTCAAAATCATCAAAAACTTTGGGTCAATAAAGTGATTTCGATGCAGCTCAAACTCGTTACTCCCATGGTTGGTATTGGTAGGTTTGTGGCATTAGGGATTGCACAATCCAGATGGTTGGATCAAAACAGAGAGTTTATGACTTTGGGGGGGAGTAATGGATTAAGGGGTTATCAAAGCCAAGCTTTTTCTGTAATTGGTGGTGATTATGCCCGTTTGAATATGGAATATAGAACATTGGCTTGGCACTATTCTTTTTTTCACCTAGGATTAGTTGCTTTCTTGGACATCGGCGGTATAGGGAAAGCTTTAACGAAATTAGAATGGCATCAAGGCGCTGGGGCTGGGATTCGATTTTTTTTACCCCAATTTAACCATGGTGTTTTTAGATTGGATTGGGCAACACCTTTGGATCAGAGTGGTTTTACTGTATTGTTTAGCGCTGGTTCAGATCAAGCATTTGCCATCATGCCTTGGGAATGAACTACTTGATGAATTCACCCATGATCTTGTCGATGTCATAAGGGCGAATCCCTTCATGTATCGAAAATACAGTGTCTGCTTCTTCCTTGTTTTCTACCAATTGACCTCTGGCTTTAGCATGTAGGCTAAAGAGTTCGTAGAGATCAAACTTCTTGATAGATGAAATTGCATGGGCGACTTTGGCTGTGCTGAAATAGTTGGACTCGAAGTTGTTCACGCCAAAATCATTGGTCTTTACTTCTAGATCAGCCCAAATCAACTCTCTGGTTTCTAGGTCAAAGACCATAGGAAGAGCGAGTTTTCCAGTAGAAGTGAGATCTATTCGATCTACCACAGTGCTAGGTTCAAAAATTTCACCAGATCCTGGCTCATTTCTCATCATCCAACCCATGTAGCATTCTGGAATGTTTGAGAATGGAATGTGGGTGTATGAATTGACCAAAACGAAGATGTATCTAGCACCATTTGCCAAAGCAGCATTGATGTTGAGATCGATGAATTCTGATGCACCATGAGGCGCACTTGTGATGTCTCCACTGTGTACTGCCAAACAGTCTTTTGATACCAAGTGGGTATAAGACAGATGGGTCTTATAATTCCAATTACTATCGAATAGACATGCAGAAAGATCCAAATCGATTCTACCTGTTGGTTTGCCATTGACTTCGCCTTCTTTCCACCAAAGGAAAAGACGAATGGTTGAACCTTCTGGAATTGCCAAACGTGAACCCCTAGGGATGCTTCTAAGTGATTTAGAAGCTGATCTTTGGGAATAGGGGACATAGATTTTGTTGAGCGCTGGCTCTACATAGACCTTACCCAAAGATGGAAGGGCTGAAAAGCGTTTGATCATCGCATTTTCAGCGATTTGAACGATCCTTTGACATTTTTCTACAGAGAGTTCTGGCAGCTTTTCTGTCTTTCTGAAAAGTTGAGCTTTGCCACCTTTGGGCATAAAGTAGCGGTACTTGCTAGTGTTTTGTCTGTTTTTGAAATGGCAGTGAATTTGCATCAACATAGGGGTAGATACATTGACACTGAGTTCATCGAATTGAGCGATGATCTTTTCACATACGCTTTGATCTGCTTCTTGGAATTTCCTTAGAAGCATATCCAACCTACGTGCGAATTCACCTGCTCTCTGTTTGAGCAGAGATAAGAGCGCTGTGTCTAGGCCTTTGTGGAACAGTTGATCGACTTTGCGATTGTAGCTGTTTGCATACTTCTTGGTGGAACGGAGTTCTTTGATGGCTTTTGCTGCATTGGCATAGCGTTTTTCATAGCTACCAGGATGTAGGATGTCAGCCAACATGAGCCAGAGTTCTCTATAACGATAGAGATCTTCTAGGATGTTTTTACACTGATCCAATAGGGCTAATAAAAGCCTTCTTTCTGAACGACTGAATTTTTTGAAATGGGTTTTGGTTTTTGTCTTAGAAACCACATACAAATATCTTCTTCTTCGATAATCATATTGTTGATTAACATTGCGTTGAGAAGGCGCTAAACTTACATCACCATCTGATAATGCGACAGCCAAACGTAACACATCTGTGCTGTTTTGGAAATAGCGCTTGATTTGTTCAAGCTCAATATCAGTGTAATTGATCGCCAATTTGATGATATGAGCCATGTTTTCTCTGTACTTGATGGCACTGGGAATAAACGGAATCGCTTCATTGCCAAAATACATGAAAAAGAACTTGAGAGAGGTGAGTTCATTGACACCCAAATTGGTGTTACTGTTGAGAAGATTGCGATAATAAGCATGAGAGTCTTCTTCAGTACCAAGCTTGAGCATCTTGAGTGTTTGAGATTCAGTAGGTGCCAAAGGCTTTCGGAGCTTCTTGATTTGTGCTGGACGATAGTCGATTTCAAAGAAAGCAGCCAAATAATGTTTGACTGCATTTGCATAGAGAATGCTTTCAGACATGCTCATCACTTCATCAGGAAAGTTGACATACATGGGCTCAAATTCCTCATGAGACCCCACAGAATGTTGTAGAAGAACCAAAAGCAGTCTACCCACGATCTTAAATCGTTCTGTGGGTAGATGCACCAACTTGGATAGTAGTTCTGATGATAGGATGTAGCCTTGCTGTTCATAGGCTTTTAAGAGGGTCATGAGCAGAGGAAGAGATACTTTTTGATCAGTTGATTCTTCATTGATGAAAATTAACCCCTTGGATAATAGGGGTTGATTTTGCATGAGGAATAATACATCCTTTTTGAGTTGATGTGAATGATTGAGAATGGGTAATTTGTTTTCGTCACGAGAGAAAAAGCATTGTTCTACGATTTTGGTATAGATCCCTGTTGATGTTTCAGCAGCTTTCATCATGAGTGCTCTTAAACCCTCATGATTTAAACAGACCTGGAATCTGTTTTTAAATTCTGAATTTTCATACATATTTGCTACGAATACATTAGCGTAGTTCTCTAGTTCTTCTGTGGTAGGTAGGTCTAATTCTAGCAGTTGGCTGGCGTTAGGATTAGTGATGTCATTGACATCTAAAACGCTATGTTTTTTAGATAAACGAATCGCTTGTAGTAGATATTTCGCTTGGGATGCTGTGATTGTTTTTTTGAGTTGAGTTGAAAGTTGATAGCCATATACACAGAAAACATACATGAAATAGGCATAATCACTGACCTTTAATTCATAGTAACAATTATTTAATACATATTCATAACCATAATAATAATTATCCTCAAAAAATTCTGTCACACGGTCTTTCATTTCCAAGATAATCTTGCTTACATCTAATTCTTCTGTTTTTAGCTGATTGATGAGAGGCTTTTCATTAGCCAAAGCGACAGGTAAAGATACCTTAACGATGTCTTTGATCATAGCAGCAGAGAAATGGATTGTGTTTTCATTGATATTCATATAAATAAAATTCCTTGTGAAATAGGATTGATGTTTTTTATAGACATGACAATCAATTTTTTATTGCATAATGGTTAAAATAATTAATATGACTTAATCAACTTTAATAAATTCTCTTCAAAACTCAAGCTAAACCCTAATTGATCACATAATGGGGATTGAAGGAGTTGATCTCTTAATATCGATTTTAACAAATAAATCAATGATCTATTTTCGGGTTGAGCCCAAAATACAGCTTTTTGTACATAATCATCCGCTGAAAATGCAATAAAATCATCGAGTTTTACACCAGAAAGCAATGAATAACCCACACGAGACACATGAGAATTCCCCACAAGCGTCAATACTGGCACCCCCATCCACAAAGCTTCACAAGTTGTCGTTGTACCACAGTAGGGATAAGTATCTAAGGCTAAATCCACTTGTTGGTAACATTCATAATGTGCATATAAACCATTGGTTCTTGCTAGGAAAATCAATTGATCTTCATGAACGCCATATTCCTTAAATCGTTGCTTTTGTATATTTTGTATTTCATCTTGTTCTAGTCCAGTGCCTTTGAGCAGTAACTTGGCAAAAGGCACTTGCTTTAAGATTTCTGCCCACAGCGCCACTGTTAAATCGCTGATTTTGGAAGGGTTATTAAAAGATGCAAAATAAAAAGACTGATCCCCAAGGGTTTTACTTACAGGTTTGATATTGATGCTAGGCGGTGTATAGCAAATAAACGGTGCTCGAAGGTATAATAATTTCTCAGAATGCAAAGCTTCTGTTTCCCTAGAATCAGTGTACTGATCTACAATACGATAATCCATATTCATCAGCCCAGTCGTTGCTGGATATCCCAACCAAGTGATTTGTATGGGGGCAACTCTTTGTGCAAAAAGGGCTAAACGATTGCCAGAGGTATGCCCAGCCAAATCGATGAGTATATCTATGTTTTGTGCTTGAATATGTTCAATCAATTGTTTGTCATGCCATTGATTGACTTGATAAAATTCATCTACTTGTTGTTTGATTTCTTCAGTAAAACGATCTGATAAATGATAATTGTAATAACAAGTCACCTTAAACTGCTGAAAATACAGATCAAATCTAAGAGATTTAAAGAAATAAGCCACAGAATGAATTCTAAAATCTGGAGAAATAAATGCGAGATTGTAGATCGGCTTAGCCTGAGATCGCATGAGTTGAGTTTTGGCTGTGGCAAAGGTGGTCCCCCAATGTAAATGCTCTCTAGCGATCACTTTTGGGTCTAATTCATGGAACAAGAGTTGATATAAACGATTATTCTCTGTTTTAATAGATTTTTGGCCCAATTGATAAGCATGGTCTAATTGCACTTGTGCTTGTGCGCCTAAACCGATTTTGGATAGGATTTGACCATAATTATGTTGAATCAGACCACTATGCTTGATGCTTGAATCTTCAAGCAATCGTTGGGCAAAATGCAATCCTTTTTCGATTTTCCCTGCAGAGATATAAGCACTAAGAAGATTATTGGCATGATTTTCATCATTCATCGCTAAGTGATAAGCTTTTTCTAGATAAGTCAATCCTTCTTGATAATCATTTTGATCTAGATAACTTAAACCCAAATGAGAAAGGGCTAATAAAAAATGGGGATCGATTTGAACGGCTTGATGGAAACATTGAATGGCCAGATCAATACGATTGAATCGATGAAAAGAAACACCAAGATGATTGGCAACTCTGTGTTTTTGATCTTTGGGGGCTTGTGCAATCAGTTGAAATGCAAAATCGAGTATGTCTTTATGATCTACTGATTGTATGTCGATATGGTGAGATTGAATATATATTGAGAGTTGCTCAAAGAGATGTTGAAAATCAAAGGACAAAGGGGATTTCCTTTATTTGGGCATTATTTTTACCGTAGAGAGTTCATCTGAAGGTGGGGTTACTTGGAGGGTTTTTTGATCATCATCTAAGACTTCATCAGTTGTATTTAAGGTCTTTGCATCTTCTACTTGAGGGGATTCAAAGAGTTGTTGATGGAGAGAAGCTGATAATTTCATGGTTTCTGCATTGATATCTACATTAGGCATTGAATCAAATACAATTTTGGTTTCTAAAACATCTGGTTTAGATTCTTCTGTATCACGATCACTATTGAGTGTCTCTTGCTTTTGTTCTTCTATGGCTGTTTTATCAGCACTAGATAAAGGAATAGGTGTGGGTTGCTTCAATGGTTGGTTTTCATTTGAGGGCATGATTTTAATGGTAGGCAATTCAGAGACACTGATTAAGGGGGATTCTTCTGTCACAGTTTTCTCTTCACCCAAATTCAAATCTGGTAATGCTTGAAGGGCTTCTTGTATTTTTTCTACAGGCAGTTCCCTTGTTTCTGGCGTTTCTTCTTTGGGTAGATGATCCCAACTTGGAGAGATATTTTGATCTTCTGTTTCTGCACTGTTTTCGGGTTCAACTTTAGCTAAAATCACTGTGATATTATCTGTCCCCCCGTTTTTATTCGCTTCTTGAATCAATCGCTCACAAATGAGATCCAAACTGAGTTGTTTCTTGAAATTTTCACTTAAGATTTGATTCATATCTTCATCATTGATCATCCCAGACAAACCGTCCGAACAAAGCAAGAATACATCGCCTTCATCGAGTTTATCACTGATGACATCGACTTGTACAGTTTCTCTCATCCCCAAAGCTCTCACAATAATATTCTTATGAGGGAAAGCTTCAATTTCCTTTGCGCTCATTCCTTCTGGTCTCATTTTAATAAAATCATTAAGAAGAGAGTGATCTTCTGTGATTTGGGTAAGTGCACCTTTGCGCCAACGATATACCCTACTATCACCCACATGTCCTACTGAAAAATGATCATCATAAAAGCAAATCGCTACCATCGTTGTCCCCATCCCTTTGAGTGATGGGTCTTGTGCTGAAGAGGAATGAACTTTATAATTGCTCAGTTCTATCCCGATTCTCATTCGATTTTCTTGGTAGCTTTGGTTATAATTATACTTATAAGGCCAAGTCATTTCATCATCTAAAGCACTGGATTTATAAAAAGAAATCAGGGTTTCTGCAGATAATTCGCTTGCTACTTCACCAGACGAATGTCCGCCCATACCATCTGCAACCACTAATAAATTGCCATCTCTATAAATTTTTAGGCAATCCTCATTATGAGATCTTTTCATGCCTACATGTGTGCGTCCTGTAGATGTGATTTTCATAAACCTAAATCCTTTTTTTGTTCATTGATTTAAAACAAAATAGAATTTTTATCAAAGAATGAAAAGCTTTTTATCGAATTTTCAGCTTAAATCTACAAATCCTAAGTCTTTAAAGAATGTCCAATCCTCTAAAGTATTGATATTAAGTAGAGAATATGGACTTGATGCACACAGCGTTTGAAAAGGGAAATCAGCGATGATCTCTTGTAGTTTCCTTTGTTTTTGGAGATGTTGTTGTCTTTTTAAGTCTTCAAGTTGATCTTGATGCCAAAGTGCAAAAAGAGGATGTAAAGTATTTTGGTCTTGGTAGATCAAAGGATATTTAGTACATGATTGGCTTACATCGATGAGTTGCGATAAATCCGATATGCTAATCAATGGCATATCACAAGAGATGATCAGTAACCATGGAGTAATGCTTTGTTGAAGCAAGAAAACGATCAAATCTAGCGCTGAAGATTGAGGATATGGGTCTTGAACCCATTGATATTGAATCTGTGAAGGGATTTCATTTTGTAGTTGGACTTTGAGTGCATCACTGCATTGGTAAGCTGCAGAAATCATGATTGAAGGATGAATACGCTGTGGGTAAGTCTGTGCTAAGATTTCTAACTTTCCCATGAGTCTCTTTAAAAAAGAATCTTGATTGGGGTATTGTAGAAGTGCTTTTTGTACAAAACCTAGTCTTTTGCCAACACCCCCAACTAAAACAGCAATACTGACATCTTGGTAAATTTTTCTCATTTTATTGATGAATTTTTCAATTGATTGATTTAGATTAGAGATCGATCTTAATTAAAGGATGAAACAGATGAAAGCAATGATTTTAATGACAGGGCATACTTTTGAGAACTTAATCCCATTAAGAGGGGACTTTGATACTTGGTTTAGGGCTAGATTTGCTGGTTTAATCGATGAATGGGAAGTGATTGATGCTTTAACTGAACCAGATTATCCTAAACAAGCTGATGTGCTTGTCATTACAGGAAGTCCACAATGTGTATATGAATTTCAACCCTGGTCTGTCAAAGCTGGGGAATGGATCAAGTCGATGATTGAATTAAATGTGCCCACTTTAGGGATTTGTTATGGACATCAATTGATTGCCCAAGCGATGGGTGGCATGGTCAGTAAGAGTAAAAATGGCAGGGAAATGGGTCCTTGTGTGGTTGAACAAATCGGTGAAGACTTGATCTTCAAAGGCTTAAATCAAACATTTACTGTATGGCAAACCCATAGTGATGAAGTGGCTGTTTTACCCAGTATGGCAAAAATCATCGCCAAGAATCAACATTGTGATGTTCAAGCGTTTGCCATAGGAGATCATTGTAGAACAGTGCAATGGCACCCAGAAATGGACTTGGGGATTATGAAACATTATGTTCAACAAAGGGCATTGATCCTAGAGAGCGAGTGGGGTGAAGGGGCTTATGAACGATTGTATCAGCGTCTGGTAGAAGAGTTACCCAGCGGACTTCAAATCATACAGAACTTCTTTCATTATTTTGTTGCCCCAAGAAAATCTTAGGTCCATACAGATGAATGCCAAACCCTTCTTATTTGCCTTACTGATCATCTTCATTCAAGCTTGTAGCCATTGGAATGAAGGCATGTCTGATCCTCAAGCATACAATCTGGCTTCAGCGATTTTGGTCAAAGCTGATGATCAAAAAATCCAAAATCAAGGACTCAATCCAAATCCAAGCCAATTGAAAATCATGGCTTGGAATATCAAATATGGCGCCAATCGTTTGGCATTTTGGTTTGATTGTTGGGGTGATCGCGTATCGATGTCAAAGCAAGAAGTAGAAAGCAATATGGATAAAATCTATGCGCTTCTCAAGGAAATAGACCCAGATATTCTGATGGTAGAAGAAATTGAAGTCAATAGTAGGCGTTCAGCTTACTATGATATGGTGCAAGGGATTGTAGATCATACAAATCTCAATTATGGGGCTTATTTTGAAACTTGGGACAGCCGATATATCCCATCAGAAGGTTTAGGGAGAATGAATTTAGGCAATGCCATCTTCTCCAAATACCCCATTACTGAAGCATCTAAAATCAGACAAAGAGATCGCACTGATTTGGATGTGACTGAAGAGATTTTTTATATCAAAAGGGCCATTGGTAAGGCAAAAATACAAGTGGGACAACAGTCGATCAATGCCTTTGTGGTGCATACAGAAGCCTATGATTTGGATCAAACAAAATTCAATCAAATCCAACAAATCTACTCTTTATTATCAAAGGAAACAGAACCTTGGGTGATTGGTGGTGATTTTAATGAATTGCCTCCTTATTTAAATATTGGTCCATTGCTCAACCCTGCTCAAAACAATCCTGATCAGCTACAATTGGATGCAGAATATGTGATGAAAGATGGTTTTCTTGATGAGAGAAATACGGCGATTTGTGCAGATGATTTTAAACAACCGCCTTATACACCTTTGGTGATGAAAGCGATGTTTGAGTCTTATGTGCCTTGGTTGAGATTAGATCAAATCGATGCCACAAATGAGATGGCTCAAAAGAGATATTATACCCATTCAGTCTTGGGTCCCAATGAATATAATGATGATGATATCCCCAAGCGCGGTGATTGGAATAGAACTTTGGATTATCTCTTTAGCAGTAAGCAATTGAGTTGGTCTTTTGGCACAGTATTACAAAGGACTGGAGATATCTATGATCCCATTCAAAATCAAAGTTTGCAAAATCATCCACTAGATTTAAGCGATCATGCGCCAGTGTATGGGGTTTTGGAGTTATCCAAATGAAATTACTGATTTCTCTATTGATATTATTGAGTTTTTGTCAAATATCTTGGGCTCAAAACAAAGCAAGAGTAAGTGCATTTGCAGACCCCAAAAGTGTCATTCGCATCAAGATGTTTGATGATCTTGCTTTGCCAGTTTTTTCGGGAAATGATTTTAAAAATACAGTCACTCAATCCATTTTGCTAACCCCAACTCCATTTTGGGTAAGATGGCAATTTCATCAGCGATTTGCTTTTGAAAGTCATATCGCTGGTACGATCTTATTGGGTGGTGCAAACTTACATCTCACACATCATTGGTATGAGAAGAATGATTTGGCGATTGCTTTTAAATATGGATTTTCTATCCCATCTTGGGCATTGAATATGGGTGTTCCTTTGGGTTTAAATGGCTTCTTTGCACCGAGTTGTAAGGTATACCAAGCAGAACCGGAGCGAAATCAGAGTTGTGAGAATTATGGTTGGGCAATTACCCCCCAAGTGGCTGTGATTTCAAGCTTAAAATTAAATCATGCGATTCTTTCAGCCCAATTAGATCTAGGGGTTGGGATTTTATTGACAGGTGAACGTAGGCGGGCGCTCAATCAATTTGCCCCAGCAGAATTGCTCTTTAGTCCATTGACCAATCGTTATCGTACGCATATAGGACTTCAATATGATCAGCAACTCTTTGATCGACTCAGAATCATCGGTGGGGTAGATGTGTATAGGGTAGGAGATGATAAAATCACAAGTCCTTGGTATTTCTCAGCGCATATCTCTATTGATTATTGGTTCACAGATCGTTTTTATAGCACTTTGGGGCTGATGTATTGGAATTATGATCAACATCAAACCCAATGGACTAAAACTGAAAAAATAGGCAATACGCAATACTATCAACAAGAAAAAATCCGCTCACAAGATCTTTATCCTTGTATTGATTTTGGTTGGTATTTCTAGACATATTTGAGGTTTTCCATGTTCCATCGTTCATTTTATTTTCTAGCTTCGATCATCTTCAATTCAGCTTGTATAGAAACCAAAGTCAGTGTGAATACCAATGTTGTAGGATCAATACAAAAAGATCAATCGCTATTAGATCAATCTTTAGATCAACAACTCTCCATGTTCAATGATCAAGAGATCAATCAATCCTCAGATCAAGAAATAGATCTTGAGGTGAGTAGAGATCTATCTATTTTGGAACGTTGTGCATTGAATGTAGAACGATGTAATTTTATCGATGATGATTGTGATCAAAAAGTCGATGAAGGGGATCAAGTTTGTGGGCAATTGATTGCGCAGCATTGTGAACTTACAGTGGGTTGGACAGATTATCCCATTAATGGTGTAGAGAATATCGACCATTGGCCTAGACTGAGCACAGATCCATCTTCTATGGGATGCCCTCAAGATCAACCTTCTCAATTGATCAACAATTATCTAGAAACCACTTGTGGGAAAACAGGGAAAGATCAACAATTTCATCCCATTACTTTCTTTGGAGTTGTCGATCATACAGATCGTTTAGGGGTACATTTCCAATGCGATCAACAAGATCCCTTGAGCCAAGATGAAAAAGATCTTTTATATTGGGTAGATCAACATTGTTCAGTTGCCATTGGTTATAAACCCAATCCTACAGATGTTTTTCCTAGTTTTAGTGATTGTACTAGCGGTGTATCTTCTGCCAATGGTGGAGCTGAGAGATGTGTGAAATCTAGGAATGATACGCCAAGGACATTTGCGATTTTAGATCTAGAAACCAGTGTAGATTATGGCGATTCATTTGCTGTGATGTTTGCTTGTGATGATCCAAATGATGTAGATAAAGTTGAGAAAATCGAAAAAAGTATTGAAGTCTTTATGGGATTTTATTTGATTCGTCATCCTATTGATGTAGATCTGAATATTGGTTGTGCACCTCATTATTTCGATCCTATTTTTCCTTATCTCCAATGCCCTCAACAAACAAGTGCTCAAGCAGAAGAAGATGATCTTTCTGCTGGTATGCTTTGTTTTGGTTCTCAACAATCCAAGAATTGGGGAAAATCTGTGCTTGGGCATAATAAATTATTTGTGGGACATTGTGATCAAATGTTGATTGGTCTTTTTCCAGCCCGCCAGAGATAAGCTTTATTTGACGATAAATTGTTCTGTGATGATCTCTATTTTAAGTTTTTCAAATTTTTTCAAGGGTTTAGGTGGTTCTATGGGTTTAGGTGGTTCTGTGGATTTAGGTGGTTCTATGGGTTTGGCTGGTTCTATGGGTTTGGCTGGTTCTGTGGGTTTGGCTGGTTCTATGGGTTTGGCTGGTTCTGTGGGTTTGGCTGGTTCTGTGGGTTTAGGTGGTTCTGTGATTTCTTCTATCTCTCTAATCACTTCAAAAACCAAGGGTTTATTA
>JACCDO010105130.1_pt1 | contig 12975 bp, 7 predicted proteins | sample 7446101 | NCBI WGS metagenome assembly JACCDO01 (sample SAMN15323440, study PRJNA562643) | freshwater metagenome | isolation source: river surface water | place: USA:Blue River Watershed | collected 2017-08-16
GGTATAATAGAATCATTTAAATATTTTTCAAATTTAAATGATGGTTATTATTTCGGTAAATAGGATAATGAAAAAATAACACAATATGGGGAAATTTTAAGCAGTAAACAAGTATCTTGGGCTAATTATATGTCTTTATTATTATATGATCATGATAGACATAAAATAAATATTTATAAAGAGATTAAAAATTCAAAATTAAAAAAAATAATAATTTGTAATCCATTATTAATTAAATCAAAAATATTATTAAATATAGATGATATTATTATTGTTCCATTAAATAACTGGTTTGATAAAGAATTTAATAAAATTATTTATAATTTAAAAAAGAAAATAGGAAATGACTCGCAGAGTCAATTTATATTAATGACTTGTTGTGGTATGGGAGCAAAAGTTATTATAGCTGAAATGCATAAAATATATCCAAATGGAATATATTTAGATATTGGTTCTGGATTAGATACAATTTGCACAAAACGTTCTACAAGGGGTCTTGAATTTAATTATGAAATTGCATATGATTTATTTAAAGAAATTATTCCTGATAATTGGGATGATAGTCAATATAATTATATTTATGAAGAAGCACATAATAAATTAGGAGTGCATATTCCAAAATAATATTTGATTATTTTTTCGTCAATAGTTTTATATTAAATATATATATTTAATGGATTCAATTAATTGTTTTGATTGGGAATTTTATTGTAATTATTATGAGGATTTAAGAAGAGCTAATATTAATACAAAAGAAATGGCATTAAATCATTGGAATAAATATGGTAAATATGAAGATAGAATTATTAATTATAATAGTATAATTAATAATAAAATAAATTTTATAGATGGAATAATATGGATAAATTTAGATAGATCTGTAGAAAGAAAAAATAAAATGTTAGACATATTTAAAAATATTAATATACCAAATTATAGAATATCTGCAATTGATGGTAGAAAATTAATTATACCAAATTATAATTATGAGAGATCTATGAATAGCTATGAAATAGCTTGCACATTAAGTCATTTAAAAGCAATTAAATTTTTATCTGAACTATCTGGGAATTATTTTATGATATGTGAGGATGATATTTGTTTTAATAATATTTGTTATTTAAAAAATAATCTTGAAATAATAATTAAAAATGCACCAAAATTTGATATTTTAATGATATATAAAACATATTTAGATTATTTAGAAGATGAATATATTGATTGGAATGATCATTTAAATAAATATGGTATGGAAAGACAAATAAGTGGCACATGTTGTTATATAATATCTAGAGATGGTATAAATAATATATTAAAAAAAACTGATAACTTTGATGTTGCTGATATGTATTTATATAAAAATACAAGAACTTTTGTATATAAATATAATTTAGTATCAAATCAAAATGTAAGTTCGGAAATTCATCCAGAACATTTAATTTTTCATAGTAATTCTGATAATTTTCAATTAAAAATATTATTAGAATCTAATTCGTAAATATAAATAAATTTTATAAATTTATTTATATTTAATGGAGTTTGATTGGGAGTTTTATTGTAATTATTATGAAGATTTAAGAAAAGCTGGAATTAATACAAAAGAAAAAGCATTAAATCATTGGAATAGACATGGAGAAAAAGAAGGTAGAATTTCATTTGATTTTGATTGGAAATTTTATATTAATTATTATAATTTAATTTATATTAAAAATAAAGAAAAAGCATTAGAACATTATATAAAATATGGAAAGAAAGAACAACATTTTTATTCATTAAATCATAAATATAAAAATTATAAATTTTTAAAAATAGAAAATAATAATGAAAATATAATAGATATACCAATATATAATTATGTAAATGAACCTTTGATTCAGTGTGGTTTTAATTTCATAAAACAAAAATATAATCAACCTGGTATAATTATTTATAATGAAGATATATCATCTGATTTTTTAAAATATTCTAAATATAAAGTTAAAGATCTTTTTGATAATAGTAATTTTGATATAATTCATTTAACTTATGATTTTGATTTTTTTGAATGTATTAAAAATGAAATTAATGTTTATCCATGTAATAATATTAATTTTAATTGTGTATATTTAACTCAATCTGGAGTAGATAAATTAAATAAAAATCCAAATTTAAATAATTTAATTCAAGGTTATTATTCAAGACCATTATTTAATTATAAAAAAGATAGTATTATTAAAAGTTTATGGGAAAGTTATTATAGAGTTACTTCTTATTTTAATAAAATATATTGTATAAATTTAGCAATTGAACCTAATAAAAAAAAAGATATGCAATTATATTGTAATTTATTAAATTTTAAAGAAAATGATTTTTTTTATGAAGGTATTTTTGGTCCAACTTTACCTAGTTTAAATGAATTAGTTGAATTAAATTATTATAATAAAGCAGCATTAAATAAAAATTTAAAAATTGGAACAATCGGATTAAGTATTACTCAATTAAATATTTTTAAAGAAGCTATTCAAAATAATTATAATAATATATTATTATTAGAAGATGATATTTCTTTTCCATTAGATTATTTTTTAGTATTAGATAAAATATTTAATAAATATTCAGATATAGATATATTATATTTAGGTTGTTCTAATTATGATAAAAATAATGTATTAGAAAAAATTGATCAAATACATAAATATAATTTATATAAACCAAAAAATGTATTACAAAAAGTATGTATTGGTGGTATGTTTGCTGTATATTTATCAAAAAAAGCAATAAATATATTTTATGAAAGATTCAAAATAATTAATAATATTAGTGATATATTATTATGTGATATAGCTTTTGATATAATGAATGATTTTGATTCAACTGAAATGATAAAAACTAATTATAATTTAAATACAATATTTATAAATAAAAATTTATTTGATGTTAATATAAATAAACCAAGTTTAACAGAAGAAAATGATTTTAAAATGTTTAATATTTTAGACAATAAAAAAACACAATATTTAATAAAAATTAAAAAACTTGATTTTTTATTAAAATCAAATCAACCTATTAAAATTAAAATTAGTGAAAATATGAAATTATGGTATTCGAGATTTATTACTTTATTTTTATCTTTATTTGCTAATTATATTGAAGTTAACAATGAACCTCATATTAATTTATATACATATCATTGTAAATCTTACAATAAAGATTGTTTAAATATAATGATTAATGGAGAAAAAGCAGATGATAAAAATAATACAGATATAGCTATATTAACAACTAAAAAACAAACATTTGGTTATAATATTTATTTTCCTCAAATGTTTTCAAGTTTATGGGAAAGGAAACAATCAATTTCAACTAACCAAAGGTTAATAGGTTGTAATAATACAAAAGAACATTTTTGTGCTTATATGTATAGTTATGATTTAGAATATCGTGTCAAATTATTTAATGAAATAAATAAATATAAAAAAGTGGATGCTTTAGGTAAATCATGTAATAAAATAGTTGAAGATAGTAGATCTGTTTATACTGATACTATTACTTATAATGATATAGCTGTTGAAAAATATTCAAAATATAAATTTGTATTAGCATTAGAAAATGGAATTGAAGAAGGTTATTTTACAGAAAAAATATTAAATCCATTATTAGCAAATTCAATACCAATTTATGCAGGTCCATCTGATGTTTTTAATATAATAAATAAAAAACGTATAATTTATATTTATGATTTTAAAAATACAAATGATTTAATAGAATATATTAAATTAGTTGATAATGATGATGATCTTTATAATTCAATAATAAATAATGATATTTGGATTAGTGATTTAAATTTAGATACATATGAAAATTATATATTAAATGAATTAAAAAAATCAATTTGGGATTTGAAAAGTTAAACTTTTCAAATAATTAACTAGTTAACAAACGATAATTTTTAATATTATTAATATATATATATTAATAATATTAATGGATGTAATAAATTGTTTTAATTGGGAATTTTATTGTAATTATTATGAAGATTTAAGAAGAGCCGGGATTAATACAAAAGAAAAAGCATTAAATCATTGGAATAGATATGGTAAAAAAGAGGGCAGAATTTGTAATTTTAATAAAGATTTTTATAATAAAATAAATTTTATAGATGGGATTATATGGATAAATTTAGATAGATCTATTGAAAGACGAAATAAAATGGAACAAATATTATCAAATATTAATATTCCAAATTATAGAATATCTGCAATTGATGGAAAAGAATTAATTGTTCCTAATTATACTTTTGAAAGAAAAATGAGCAATTATGAAATAGCTTGCACATTAAGTCATATAAAAGCTATTAAATATTTATCAGAATTATCAGGTAATTATTTTATGATTTGCGAGGATGATATTTGTTTTAATAATTTAGCATTTTTTACTGAAGATTTAAAAACAATTATTGAAAAATCTCCTGAATTTGATATTTTAATGATTCATAAAATATATTTATGTAAATTAGATAAAGAATATACTGATTGGAATGATCATATAAATAAATTTGGAATTGATTTTCAAATTGGCGGAACTGCTTGTTATATAATATCAAGAAATGGTATTAATAATATATTAAAAAAAAATGATAATTTTGATGTTGCTGATATGTATTTATATAAAAATATTAAAACATTTACATATAAATATAATTTTGTATCAGTTCAAGGTTTAGATTCAGAAATTCATAATAATCATCTTAGTTATCAAAATAATTGTGAAAAAAATCAAAATAAGTTAGTTATTAATAAATATCTAAATAAGTTAGACTAAAATTATTTTATATTTAAAAATAACTATGGATTTAATAAATTGTTTCGATTGGGTATTTTATTTAAAACATTATCCTTTATTAAGAAAACAAGGAATATCAACTAAAGAACAAGCATTATCTCATTGGAATAGAATAGGAAAGAATTTAAATTATATTTGTAATTTACAGAGTATTAAAAGTAATAATTTAAATATAAAAGAATTGAATTCAAATAATGATAGTATCAATAAAAAAATAAAAAATAAAAATCATTTTAATATTTTAATTAGAACTTTTAAAAGTGAATTAAATTTTAAAAAATGTATTGATTCAATTTTATCACAAAATTATTCTAATTATACTATTTATGTAGCTTATGATTGTTTAGAATCTTATGAATATTTACAAAAATATAAAAAAAATAGTCAAATTAATTTAATTTATATTAATTATTACTATGGGCCAAATAAGTTTGAACTATATTTTAATAATTTATTAGATCAAGTAAAAGAAGGATGGATTATTTTTTTGGATGATATTTGTAAATTAAGTGATAATGCATTAGTTTTAATTAATAATAATATTAAAAATGAAGATAATATTATTAAATGGAATTATTTAGAAATAGATAAATTAATTAAACCTGATAGTAAAATAATAGATTATACATATTGTTTTCATATAAATAATAAATCTATTATAAAAAGTGATTATATTTATTTAGATTCAATATTAACTGAAACTGTCAATAATAATTATATTAATAAAATTGGAACTCCTGAGCCAATAATAACTATAGTTATGACAACTGTTAATAGAAAAAATGAGACATTATTAACATTAAAATCATTTGAAAAACTATATGCAAATAGATATAATATAAATGTTATAATAGTAGATGATAATAGTAGTGAGGATCATAAAATAAATTCTGATATTAATGATTTTAATTTTAAAATAACATTAATTGAATTAAAAGAGAAAAATTGGATAAATCCGGTTGTTCCATTTAATATAGGATTATATCATATTCCAAATAATACAGAATATGTTATTTTACAAAGTGCAGAAGTATATCATGTATCTGATATAATTGAACATATGTTATATAATGTTGAAAATAAATATTTGACTTATCCAGTATTTTCTTTACCTAATTTTGAGTATAATAATAAATTAAAGAATTGTCATGATAATAATGAAAATATAATAGAATTTATAGAAGATATAGATTATAAAAAATTTAATTTTGATTTAGAATATTATAAAAATACTTATGATGAATGTAAAAATATGAATAAAAAAGAGGCAATTGACCATTATATTAAAAAAGGTAAAAAAATAGGTTATAGATGTAATAAAGATAATTGTTATTATCCTAATAATGTAATTAATGATTGGAAAGGTTGGTATAATCATTATAAATATAATAATAGAGCCTTACATTTTCTTTCTTGTTTTAGATATGATTTATTAAATAAAATAGGTGGATTTTGTAATAAATTTAAAGATGGTTTATGGTATGATGATGATGATTTTAAATATAGAATAAGTAAAGTAACAAAAATAGAAAACGTTGTTACTGATTATTATATAGGTATACATCAATATCATGAAGGTGGGTCATCTGAGAATAGATATTATAATGATTTTAATAAATTAACTAGTATTAATAAAAAAATATTAGATGAAAATAAGAATGGATGTTTAATATATCAAGATCCTTATATAAATGTTAAAAAAAATATTATAAAAAATAAGTTTATTTCATATAATTAAATTATTGTTATTAATTATATGAATTCAAATAATTTTGATTGGATATTTTATGTTAATTATTATGAAGATCTAACACATATTAAAAATGAAGAACAAGCTAGACAACATTGGTTAAGATATGGTAAAAAAGAAGGTAGAATATGTAATTTTAATTGGTTAGAATATTGCAAACAAATACCTGAATTAAATGATAATGTTACTAAAAAAATAGCATTTGATCATTGGCTTAAAAATCCAAATAAAACTACTATTAATTTTAGTTTAAATAAAAATATTAGAACAAATGATACAAAAATAAATAATATTGATAATTTCGATTGGGAATTTTATATAAGTTATTATCCTGATTTAAATAAATTAAATTCATATGAGTTAGCTTATAGACATTGGTGTAGATATGGTAAAAAAGAAGGTAGAATTTGTTATAATAATATGATACTTCCTAATAATATATTACAAATATCTGATGATTTTAATTATATTGATATTATAAAGAATAATAAAAAATTTTTTGTTTATTATTCAAAAAATAGTTGGAGTTTATTATTTCAAAGACCTCATCAAATATGTAGATTTTTTAATAAGGATTATTTAAAAATATTTATAACTATTGAAAATATAAATAAATTTGAAGAACAATATAATTTATTAATATTATCTTATAAAAATGTTAATAATATTTTTAATAATATAAAAAATCCAATTATTTATTATACTGATTCAAGATTATATGAGGAAATTAATATATTGTGCAAAAAATATAATTGTCGTCGATTATTTGATTTAATTGATGCCCCTATAAATGAGTTTAGTGTGTGGTTACCATATTTAGAGAGTTGTGTTAAATCAGCTGATTGGGTTGTATACAGTCATCCTGATTTAAAAAAATATTTATATAATTCTGATAGTTTTTATATATCAAATGCATGTGATTATGATCATTTTAATAAAGCGAAAGAAAGAATAGGAGAAAGACCAACTGAATTTCCTGAAACAAATAAAATTAACAATAAATTAATTTTAGGTTATTATGGTGCATTTAGTGAATGGTTAGATTTTGATTTAATTAAAAAATATGCGGATGATGATAAATATCATATAATTATGATAGGTGGTATAACAACAAATAAACAATATAATATAAGATTCCCGCATCCAAATATTACATGGATAGATCATAAACCATATGAAGAATTACCATATTATTTAAGCTGGTTTGATGTATGTTTTTTACCATTTAAGGATTGTGAATTAACTAAATTTGTGAATCCATGTAAATTATGGGAATATATGGCAAGCGGTAAAGAAATAATTAAATATAATGTAAATATAGAATGTAATGAAATAGTAAAATATACTGATATTGTTGAAACATTATTTAATATAATAAATGATAATTTTGATAATTTTATTGATTTTAAAAAAAATATAATAGATAATTATAAATATATATTTATAACTTTACCTATAATACCATGGAATACTCCATTATATCAAAGACCTCAACATATTGCTCATAATTTTGCAAAAAATGGATTTTTATCTATCTATATATCAATTTCAAATGAAGATAAATCAGATCACATGTTTAAAAAATTAGATAATAATTTATGGATTACATCAAATATAAAAGAAATTTTAACTATTAAAAATGGTTATTATAGTTTTTATTCAACAGGATATGCTAATAATTTTATAGAATATGTTGATATAATTAATAAAAATGGTGGTTTTATAATTTATGAATATATTGATCATATTGATGAAAAAATTAGTGTTTCAAAAGAAAATTGTGATAAGTTATTATTAGTTAAAAATTTTGCATTTAATAATATGGTTAATTTAATAGTTGCAAGTGCTGATTTATTATATAATGATGTTAAAAATAATAGTAAAACAGATTTAATAATGGTTAAAAATGGTGTATCTGTTAATCATTATATATCTAAAAAAGATAAACCTTTTACATTTCCAACTAAATTAATTAATTTTAAAAATAAATATAAAAATATATGTGGATATTTTGGAGCAATTGCTCCATGGTTAGATTATAATATTATTAATAATATTATAAAATTAAGAAAAGATATAGGATTTATTTTTATTGGTCCTGATTATCTTGATAATGTTAAAAAATTACCTAATACTGAAAACTTTTATTATATAACATCAATTGATTATAGTATATTACCATATTATGCCTATTTATTTGATATATGTTTTATACCTTTTGAAGAAGGTGAAATTGCAAAAACAACATCACCTCTTAAATTATATGAATATTTTGCTTTACAAAAACCAGTTATAACTTCATCATTTATGTTAGAATGTATAAATTATAAAGAAGTATTACATTATAAAAATATAACAGAATTAAATAATAAAATAGATGAAGCTATTTTATTAAAAAATAATATTGAATATAAAAATAAATTAATAACACACGCATATGAAAATGATTGGAATGAAAGAGTAAAAATTTATGCAAAAAAATTAAAAGAATTAGAACATTCTTTATTAATAAATAATTATTTAATTTTAATTTCATCAACGCATAATGATTTTATAATAGATAATAATAACTATACTTTTATACATAAATGGGGAATAAATACATGTTCTATAAATTTTAACAAAAAAACAAAAATTAAAAAAATAATTCCTAATAAATATTCTAATTTAAGTATTAATTGTTTTTCAGAAACACCGACTACATTAAATATTAAAATAAATAATCAGTTATATAAAATAAATATTACAAATCATATAACTAATAATATAATACATTTTAATCATATTGATGAAGAATTAAATATTAGTATATATACAAATAATAATACAACTATTTATATTTCAAATTGTGTAGTATATTAAACATTGTTCACAATTTTACCCTACCAGTAGGGTAACTTTAAAAATATATTGTTAATACTTAACAATATATTTTTAGAATTATTATCATTTTGTGAACAAAGGTTAATTTTATTTACATAAAAAATAATCATTTTCATTTATATTCATATTTTTATTAATAGTATTTATATTTGTATATATATATGATTCAATTAAATTATTATTTATATATATAGGTTTTATTAATTTTCTTAAATTATCATAATAAATAGTATCTTTATAGATTTTTTCATTTACAATTAATTTATTATTTATTTCAGTATATTCAAATATTTCAATTATAAATGTATTATATTCAAATTGTATCCAATTATATGTGTGATTTAAAATTTTATATTGTGATAAATCAATATCATTTATTTTTTTATTAATAAGCATAAATTGTAATATTTTAATATTAGAATAGTTCATAAGTAATAATAAAAATGATAAACCAAATAAATATATATTATATTGTAAATAAAAAAACCTAATTGTTTCTTCTAATTTAATATTTGATATTTCTAGTTTATTATTAAATTTTAATAAAGAGTTTATAAATTTTTCATTAATATCATTACTTGTAATTTCTATGCATTTATCATTTAATATTATTTGATCATTAATATTAATATTTAAATCATTAAAATTAGTTGTAATTAAATTTTTATTTAAAACTTCAAAATAATCATCACTGTTAATTATTATTTTACTATATTTTTGTATTTTAATTAATTTAAGTAATATATTAACAATATCCTCATAATTATTAAAATCTGTTGTATTAACTATATATATATAACCATTTTTATCATAAAAATTTAAAAATAAATCATTATTATTTATAAAAATATTATTATTATCATTATTAATTTCTTTTAATATTTTATTACAATCATTTATATTTATTATTACTTTTACAAAATGATTATTATCCCATCTATTATTATAAGAATGATTATAAATAACACATGTATTCATTATATCTAATACTGATTGTTTATAAAATTTTTCAAAAATATCTTTATAATTTATTGGGCATTTATAAGAATTAATTATTTGTATCTCATTTAAATCTAATGTATATCCTTTACATAATTCTATGTTACTTATATCATACCAAAAATCAATCCATATATAATCATTAATACATACAATTAAAGTTGTATCAGATATAATTATTTTTTGAAATGTAAAATTAGATTCAATTAATTCTTTAACTTTATATATATTATCTTTATTTATAATAATATCAATATCATCATCCCAAGGAATAAATAAATTATTATGACGTAATAATCCAATTAAATTTCCAAAAAATATACAATATTTAATATTATTATCATCTAGTAATTTTAAATACTTGTCTATAATTTGTTTCATTAAATATTGTTTTTTTAGACTATATTTTAATATATTTTGTAAATTTTTTTTAACATTAATTTTTCTTAATACTAATCTAATTAAATAAGGATCTTCGTTATTATATATAGATAAGCCATTTTGTTCATTTTCATATTCAACAAATATATTATATTCATTAAATAGACTAATTAAGTATTTTTTATTAAATAATGTTCTATTATGAAAATCACCAATACCTGAATTAAAATTATATTCATAATAATTTAAATTATCATATTCTGTTCCTATTATTGAACGTGTCTCAATAAATAATAAAGAATCTTCATTCATTTGAATACTTAAATTTTTTATAAATTTTTTAACATTAATAAAATTAATAGCATGTAATGTAAATCTTGAATAATAAATTGAATAATTTTTATATTTATAATCAACAAATGAATCACATATAATATTTAAATTTTTATATCTTAAATTATTACATATATCAGGTGCAATATCAATACCAGTTACATTATAATTATTATTTGAAAAAAATATTAAATCCCTACCATTACCACAACCTAAATCTATTAATCTTTTATGTTCAGGATAATCTTTTAAATATTCTAATACAAAATTAGCAAATGAAGATTGTTCATTTATTAATTTATTATTATTATAAAAATTATTCCAATATCGTTCTTTATTTATATAATCATAAATTATTGACCAGCTATTACCATCACCATATGGGCATTCATGTTCAATTATATAATTATTCATTAAATTATCAACTTTAGTTAATAATTCATTTGGATTACATAATTCACTAAATATTCCTAATATTTCCGGTCTTTCTGTTGTTTTTCTACATACTATAATTTTTTTATTTAAATATGAACCTTCTTCTTGTAAACCACCACTATCAGTTATTATAAATTTACATTTTTTCATATAATTAATTAAATCATCATGGGACATTGGATCTACTACTTTGACTTTATTTAATAAATATTTATGTTTTCTTACATCTGGATTTGGATGAATTGGTAACATAAATTCATGATCTTGATATTTTTCTGCTACTTTTTCTAATTCTATAAACCATTGATCCATTATATCAATATTATCTCTTCTATGTAATGTAACTAAAATTTTATTTTCATAATTACAATAGGACATGTCCGACCTATCAATATTATCTAATCCTGTATTCCCTACTACATAAATACTACCACTTACATTTTCTTTTAATAAATTTTGTTTATTTGATTCAGTTGGACATAAATGAATACAAGCTATTCTACTAATTATTTGTCTGTTCATTTCTTCTGGATAAGGATCATTGTTATTACCACTTCGTAAACCTGCTTCTAAATGAATTACTTTTTTACCATGATGAAATGCTGATAACGCCATCGCAGTCGCTGAAGATGTATCACCTTGAACTAAAACATAATCAACATTTTCAAATATATGAGAATATTTCATAATATTACAATAAATATTATTAAGTCTATTCTCTGAAATATTATCATCTATTGATAATTTATAATCTACATCAATAGAATTTAATAAATCACAATGTTGACCAGTAAAACAGGTTTTTATATTAGTAAAATTCTTTATAATCGAATTTACTTTTATATACTCAGGACGCGTTCCAAAAACAACTAAAATTATAGACATATAGAGTTATAATAATATAATTATATAATTATATTATTAAAAAAAATTAAACGCTTTTATACAAGTCTAGTTGCCCAAATTGGATATAACTTGCCATTATTTTCCCAGTCTGGATAAAAATATGTTTCATCTGATATTATAATTGAACCATTTTTTTTATTAACTAGTGAAAAAATACTTTGATCATGTCTATGATCAATAAAACTTGTATCATTTTTAATATTACAGTAATTATCATTAATTAAATTATAATTATAACATAAATCTTTCCATTCTTTAATAATATTAATTGTATGATCACATTTTCTTAAAATAAAAGATGTTGCCATTAATTGTTTACTATCTTTAAAATGAAGACAATTTAAATATTCAAATAAATACATTTTAGTATAACATTTTTCTATTGAAGTTAATTCAAATGTAATAATACCATAATTATTATTATTTACTATATCTATATATTCTTTTAATCTATTAATACCATTCGA
>JACCDO011032983.1_pt1 | contig 12975 bp, 13 predicted proteins | sample 7446101 | NCBI WGS metagenome assembly JACCDO01 (sample SAMN15323440, study PRJNA562643) | freshwater metagenome | isolation source: river surface water | place: USA:Blue River Watershed | collected 2017-08-16
CAATCGCAAATCGACGCGTTGTTAGCGAGCGGTGCTGTGGTGCAACGATAACAGCTAACCATGTATAAGGCATGAAGATGAAATTTATGGCGATTAGGCAATATCTTGAGGATGGCAAACGAGTCAGTCGTTTGGTCGAACAAGTCATCGATGATTTAGATTCAGGTGATGTCGTGATCAAGACGCAATTCGCAGCCGTGAATTACAAAGACGCACGCGGGGTGATGGGCGTTGGAAAGGTGATTGGCCGCTTCCCGTGTATTCCGGGCATCGAAATGGCGGGTGTCGTGTCTGAGTCGACTAACCCTGCATTTAAGGCCGGAGATGTCGTGACTGTTCAAGGCGGACGGGATTTTGGTATGCGTCGAGACGGCGCATACAGTGAGTATGTGCGGGTGCCAGCCGCATGGGTTGGTCGAGTGCCTGCCGGCACTGACCCTTTTGATGTCGTGGCAATGGGCTTGGCCGCTTACACCTCAGCGGTAGCTGTTGATGAAATCTTCAAACGCGTCAAAACTACAGACGGTCCCATTATTGTGACAGGCGGTACGGGAGGTAGTTCGTCTTTTGCAATTGATATGCTCGCTGGTCTTGGCTATGAAGTCGTCGCTAGTACAGGGAAGAAGTCAGAAGAAGAGTATTTAAAGTCGATTGGTGCGACACGGGTAATAGGTCGCGACGAAATTGCAGGTGGTGACAAACCGCTGGAGGACCAGCGTTGGGCGGGTGCCATCGATGCGGTGGGTGGTGCTCCCCTTGATGCGGTATTACGCTCAGCTAAAAAGCGAGCGGTTATTTGTGCTTTCGGAAACGCTGCGAGTGAGACGTTGACCACCTCAATTTACCCATTCATTTTGCGCTCCGTTTTATTGGTCGGAATTAATGGCAATCATCCCGTACCGGAGCGTGGTGAGATCTGGCAACGTATGGCCAAGGGGGGCGATTTACACCCTAAGCATTTGCATCAGATTGCCTATCCAATCAAATTTGAAAACCTGCTGGAGCATTGTGCAAAAGTTATGCAAGCAGGCATCCGCGGCCGGGCGGTTGTGACGTTTTGAGTCAGTCGATTGATCTGTCGCAGTTCGTCAGACCTGGCGATGCCGTAGTCTGGACGCAAACGACTGCTGAGCCACTCACGCTTACTGAGGCGATCGTTGCGCAACGCAAGGCAATTGGCCCTTTGTCCATATTTGTGGGGGCGACGTACTCAGAGACTTTGCAGCCTGAGTGTTCCGATTACCTCGCACTTTCTAGCTTTGGCGGCTTCGGATTAAATAGTCGGTTAATTCAGGCAGGTGTCTTGGATGTGCTGCCGATACATTGCTCCGCATTGGGGGGGATGATCACGCGAGGTGAGATTCCCTGCGATGTTGCGTTGTTGCAGCTTAGTCCACGCGGACCAGACGGCAAGCATAGCTTGGGTATTTCTGCAGACTATATGGTCGAGGCCGCTCGACGGGCGCGCGTCGTGATTGCGGAAGTGAATCAGCAAATGCCCTGGACGCATACCTCTAGTTTGCTGGAAGGCATCACGATTCATTCCAGTATTGAAAGTAATAAACCGCTTTTAGAGTTACCTACCGCACGTATCGGTGAGGTTGAAAATCGAATCGCGATGCATGCTGCTCAATTCATTGAGAATCGTTCTGTGCTCGAGCTTGGGTTGGGAGCTATTCCCGATGCGATTTTAGGATTGCTGCATGATCGTCGTGATCTTGGGATTCATTCTGGTGTGCTGGGCGATGCGGTGATTGATCTGGTCCGTGCTGGGGTTGTGACAAACGCATTTAAGAAAATTGATTCCGGGAAAATTACCACAGCCTCACTGCTCGGGACGCAAAAGCTCTATGACTTTGGAGCCGGTCTAGCGGCACTCAATTTACAGCCTTATGCTTATACGCATGCACAAGGAACGTTGGCTCAACTCAATCAATTTACAGCGATAAACTCTGCAATCGAAGTTGACTTGAGCGGCCAAGTGAATGCGGAAGTTGCCCAAGGACGGTATATTGGGGCGACGGGTGGTTTAGTAGATTTTGTGCGCGGAGCACTTGCGTCCCCTGGAGGTCGTTCGATTATTGCTTTTCCATCTACGACGCGTGATGGAAGTGTCAGTAGAATTGTTGCGCGAATTACAGACGGGCCTGTCACTTGTGTGCGTAGCGATGCGGATATCGTCGTCACGGAATGGGGCGCAGCCCAGCTGCGAGGTAAATCGTTACGGGAACGCATGCGTGCCATGATTGAGATTGCACATCCAGCGCATCGAGAGTCTCTGGAACGCCAGGCTAAAGACTGAATTCTGGCGCGGGAATGATGACCCAACACGTGAAAACTGTTAAATTTTTGCTCATGAAAAAATTGTTTCTTATTTGCGCATTCCTTTTGTGCATGCCCGCGAGTGCTCGGGCGGACGACTCAATTAACTTGTACGGCATCATCGACATCGGTGTGCAGTATCTGAGTACACGCCAAAATATAAGCGGATCAGCTGAAAGTCAGCAGTTCTTCGGTATTGCAAATGGTGTTCAAAGTGGATCACGTTTTGGTATGCGTGGGGTCCATGATATGGGCAGTGGCGTTCAGACTTTTTTCGTTTTAGAAAACGGTTTTAACTCGGCAAATGGAGCTGCTGCGCAAGGTGGGCGGTTATTTGGCCGTCAGGCTACGTTATCGATCAGAGACAACAAGATAGGCCAGGTCGATATTGGTCGGCAGATTAATCTCGCAACGAATTACTTTTTGCCCATAGATCCTTTTGCAGAGGGATTTGGGCAGGCAAACATCGGCACGTCATTTGGCTCAACGAATACTGTGCGCTACAGCAATATGGTTTTGCTTCAGGCACAGCCTGCTGACGGGTTGACACTCGGACTTGGCTATTCATTCGCGACCGAGATGACCGGTGCTTACGTAGGCAATGGCTCCTGTACGATCGCCTCATGTCAAGTGACGAATGCTGGTTATCAGTTTCAACCGGGCAACAACCTCCGCGCAGTCACAGTTGGCGCAAAGTACATTAGAGGTCCATTGTTACTTGCTGCAGGCTACGATCAACTGCAAGGCCCTGAGAATCTTCCGGGTGGAGCACCCAAGCCAAACCCAACATCATGGGTGATCGGCGGTCTGTATAACTTCGAGGTCGTAAAAGTTTCTGCCGCATATGGTCAGGCCCGAAATGGTGCCTGGGCAGGGCAGCCAGCCGGAACGGGTGTTGCATCGGGCGGCATAATCATAGATAGCACGCTAGGGGCTGGAGCAGCCTTTGTGCCGGGTTATGCAGCGAACTCGTATTTCTTGGGCTTTGCAGCTCCGACGGGTTCGGGAGATGTTTTGGCCTCTATCCAGCGTATGCAACCCGTAGGCGATGCGATGGTTAACGTGCCTACTGGAGCCCAGATGGTTTATAGCATCGGGTATCTCTATAACTTTACAAAACGAACTAATTTATACGCATACGCATCCTATGCGAATAACTATGCCATGGTTCAGTCCGCACAAAGCACGGTCGTAGGATTGGGTATACGGCATCAGTTTTAGTCTTCAACAAGGTGAGCTATGAGACGCAGCGCGATGAGTTTAATGTTTTGTGTTTTAGCGCTGCTCAGCGGTGTGTTGGCCGATCACGCCCAAGCGCAGTGGGTAAGTATGCATGAAGATGCAACGCTTACGACGTATACCGAGCGTAGTGAGCTTGTCCGGATGGATAAGTTTGTTAACGTCGCAGAAATGCTCGACTATAAGCGCAGAATGCGCAACGAAGAGGGCCATGTATTTCACTCGGTTGTGATTAAGGCACAGTACAACTGTCCTGATAATCGTGTCCGGATTTATACGGTAGAACTGTTTGAAGAGCGTATGGGCGGCGGTGATGTCGTCAACACGCAAAAGGTTTACGGCCCATGGAAGCCCATAAACCCTCGTAGCGTAGAACAAGAACTCAAAAATTTTGCCTGCACAGGAAAAAAATAACCCCCATGCATAGGCATGAGGGTAGTTACAGTTTTTAACAATTTAGTTGTGAAGCAGGTCAGTTTGACACTGGAAACGGACGCCACGTCAGTTGATGATTATTTTGCCGTTGCCTTGAATTTTGCGGTGACGTCATTGGGCTGATAGGGTAGAGCGTCGATCAGCTGGCTTACAGGTTTCTTCTCGCTAAATATTTGGTTTAAATCTAACGTGATGTAATTAGTGCGATTTTTGTCGTTCGCAATCATCACTCGATTATTTTTTAAATCTTTGATCATGACCCACTGGGTATAGTCTGAGACTGTCTTTGTGCCTTCTTTGCTCGACACAACACCCAGCGGAATATCTACGTTATTCAAAATGTGTGCCGCGAGTTGGCTGGCCTCTGAGGCTGTCTGTGCGGGCGTCGCTAGGTACCGCAAAAAGGCAGCGCGTACAAAACGAGAAGACGGCTGGTAGTCCCCTGGCATCCCAATGAGCGTACCGCCTTGTCCGGCGGCGGTTGCGCTTGCATCACGATATGGCACAGATGCAACCCCCTCTTTTGTGAGCGAAAGGTAGTTTCGTAGGTTAGTCACGTGCCAATCGTAGGTGGGGGCGTTTGTGAGAACTTGCGCTACGTTATCGCTGATGACCATGCGACCCTTTACGAATTCAATGACAATACTTTCGCCCGTACGATCGGTTACGACAAAGTGAAGCCACGGAGGGGTGGGCAGACCACTTACCTCCGATGGGTCAAACCATACCTTGTACTTCGGCAATTCAGTGCGCAACGATTTAACGTTATCGAACATTCCCAGTACAAAACTACCTAAATTAATAACGGAGACAAAGTTTTTGTCTTTGTTTGTTACGGTTTGATATTCGGTGAACCCAGGCAGAAAATTACCGCTGATCCCCAAGCCTGCGCTGTTCTGTCCCTCAAGAAAAGCATCTGTACCCTTGAGAATTGCAGGAACAACGCCGATAAAAGCATATTTAGATTTGGCAGTTGTCGCTGGCAGCTTTAGTTTTGCGGGAGCACTCAGAGAAATCGCTGTTCCAACAGGAACCGACTTGAGTGTCCATTGCATATCATAGGCCCACTCCATTGTGCGCGCAGCGATGACGGCGCCATCTTTAGCTGTGACGTTGATCGCTGTGCACGCGACCGTATGATGAGTGAATGCTGCGATACACAGGCCGATAATGCCTCGTGAAAATTTGGAGATTGCTTGAGAGTTCATTTTTTCTCGCTTGACTGGAGATATAGGTTTACACCTTGAGCGGTAACTATAGAAAACGTTCATTTCGGCCGAGCCGTCTGGATACTATAGTTCGAAAGTGATGCTCTTTCTTCCGAAATTTATGGATAACCCTCTGTTTTTGCGCGAGCTTCGGTAATATGTAGCTCTTCTTTGTAATCTTTCCGATCGATTGAGGTCACCAAGCAATGAAAGCGATGATTTTTGGGGCAAAGCGCCCCATTGGGAGTTTGCCTGCCGGACTAGCCTGCGGGTTGCTTGTTGCGTCCATCGCGCAAGCGCAGCCAATACCAACCGGTACGACGGTGACTTCGCTTGGCGTCACGGGTCTCAATCAATTCGATACCGGTTTGAGTAGTGGCGGAAGCTTTAACTGGCAAGATGCAGCAGCGAACGTGAATGTGACTAAGCAGTTCACGGATCAAGTCGCCGCCGGCGTCAATCTTCGCTACAACTATCAAAACTGGAAATGGTCCGGTCCAACGGCCTTTAATGGTCGTGGCCCTTGGTCTTCGATCGAAACCCCGGCTTTAGGTCTGAGTTTTTATTATTCACCAACGCCGGAGTGGCGCTTGGGTTTTGTGCCGACGGTTGAGTGGTCAGGCGAGTCGGGAACCGGTACTGGGGGAACCGCGACGTACGGTGCGGTGATGAGCGCTGCAAGGCGGTTTTCTAAGGATCTCACGTTAGGTCTTGGTGCTGGGGTATTTAGACAGATTGATCAAACGAAAGTCTTCCCATATCTGATCGTTAATTGGAATATTACTGATAGGTTGCGTTTGAGCAACCCGTTGCCAGCTGGGCCCTCTGGTGGTGCAGGTCTTGAGTTGTCTTATGCCTTGACCGAGAAGTGGACCCTTGCAGGCGGTGGCGCTTATCGCTCTTATCGCTTTCGATTAAACGATACTGGACCCGTGCCAGGCGGTATTGGTCAAAATAAGTTCATACCGTTCTTTGGTCGTTTGTCGTATCAGATTGCCCCGAGCACGCGTGTGGACCTCTATGCAGCGGCGACGGTGGGTGGGAACTTGTCCGTAGTCGATTCAAACGGAAATATGCCTTACAGCGATAGCTATAAAACCGGTGTTGCTGCTGCGTTGAGCCTATCCCACCGGTTTTAGTGCGTAGTTGAGCTTAAGACTTCGCCGCTTTTTGAAGAATCGCGAATAGTTGGTCTTTGAGGTGTAGCTTTTGCTTTTTTAGCTCTTCGATTCCCTCTGGGGCGGTGGGTTCGATTCCCTCATCCATTCGTTTAATCCTTGCGTCGAGTTCGTTATGTTTATCAAACAGTGTCGCAAAATGTCGATCTGACGTTTTAAGCTTAGAAATTAGCTCGCGATATTCTGGAAACATTGGACTGCCCCTTTGTTAAAAATACGTTTTTGCGTCACTAATCTTATTGCTATTGAGTCGTCATTCATACTGATATCAGCACTTCATTTTTATAGTTCTTGATTTACATCAAGCCACTCGCTAAGCACTCACTCGATTTCTTTTACAAGACGTATTCCCACCAGGGTATAGCGTGTTTCAGGTGTGTTCCAGTTGCGAAACGCGCAGCGCACATAAATCGGCATTGTGTGCCAAGACCAACCCCTTCGGACCTTGACGTCGCCGGATTGTGGTCCTGTGGGGTCCTCGGTTGGCGATCGCAAGTAGTAGTCGCTAGCGTGCCAGTCGGATGTCCATTCCCATACGTTTCCTAGCATGTCGTAGAGACCAAAGGCGTTGGGTTTGAAACTACCAACCGGAGAGGTAAAAGCATATCCATCAGAATACTGGGCTGCTCTGCTTGCATATTGCGGCCAGTTTCGAACGGTATCCTGATCCATAATGTTCGCAAATTGCACGAGGTCTTCGGGTTTGTTGCCCGCCATATGCCGCCCAGATGACCCTGCCAAGCATGAGTATTCCCACTCGGCCTCTGTCGGTAGTCGATATCGTGCATTCTCTTTTTTACTGAGCCAGTCAGCAAGCGCAACGGCATCACGCCAGGTCACATTGACGACAGGCTCGTCTCCACGTTGGACAAAACCTGGATTGAGCCAAGAATACTTCGGATCGCGCCCCTCAAAAGCATCCTGGCGAACGGTCTTGCTAGGATCGTAATTAGCGTTGAAGCCGTAAGCGCCTGTTCCGTCATGAATGGATTCCGGCGTATACCCCGATTCGCTAACAAAGCGCCTGAACTGTTCAACAGTGACTTCATGTTGACCAAGGAAAAAATCCTTTGAAATGCGTACTCGATGGACCGGCTGTTCGTCGTCTGGCGCAGCGAGGTGGTCTCTAACGTAGGTGGGGAAGTCTGCGATGAGCGAGTCGACTGTTTCGTCACTCCCCATCAGAAACTCGCCAGCGGGAATGCGCACCAACTTCATCCCAATCGTGTTTTCGATCACGATTGGGGGAGTTGGTGAGGTGGGGTGGGTACAAGCAGCTAGGCAACCGAATACCAAAGTCACCAATATTGCGCGTCTTACAAACATACTATTTTTTTGTGGCGTGACCGAATTCGACTCCAGCCCATTGCTCAAAGTGACGTATCGGTACGAGGTTATCTTTGGGACCATCGCCTTGAGTCATCGCAAACGCTAGGAACTGTCGTGCAGCTTGGTTGATGAGCATCGGCGCACCGATTTTTTCAGCTTCGTCTAAACACATTTTGATATCTTTGTGGAGAAGCTCAGTCGTAAACCTCGTCGGGAAGCTACGGTCTAGAGCGCATTGTGGAATGCGCTCTAGCGTTGCGAACGAGCGGCCGCTTGATACATTGAGAACATCCAACATGGTCTTAGAATCAAGACCGGCTTTGACACCGTACACGAGCGCTTCACAGCTCGCTAGCATGCTTGTCGCATACAGCGTGTTGTTGATGATTTTCATGGTCTGACCGAGTGTGTGTTCAGCACCTAGATAAAAAATATTCTTCCCAATAATTTTTAAAATAGGCTCTGCAAGTTTGAATGCGGCTTCATCTCCGCCGGCCATAATGGCCAATGTCCCATGTTGAGCGGCGACGGTGCCACCGCTGACTGGGGCGCTAACAAAGCCGATTTTCTTGGGAGAAATGATCTCATAGACTTCTTTGGTGACCGAAGGGCCCGTCGTCGATAAGTCGATGAGCGTACGCATCATTGAGCCTTTTACCAATTCCTGCGCTACGGATTTCACTGCGGCGGGGACCGGTAGACATAAGAAGACGGTCTCGACTTTTGATGCAAGGTCTTGAACATTCGATGCGGCTTGCGCACCAAGTTTCACAAAACGTTCCATCACGTCTTTGTTTAGATCAAATATGACGAGTTCGTGTTCAGACGCGAGGATGCGCGTTGCGAAATGCTGACCGATATTACCTGCGCCGATGAGTCCGACTTTCATGTTTTGTCTCCGTGATTCAATTTGTGGTGTGTTCGTTATGCGGACGTTCACTATGTGGTGTGTGGGTAGCCGTTGTCGATCGCAGGATTAAAGTTCTGGGATCGGTGTTGCGCCCTCAGGTAGTGGAGAGCGGTTGACATTGAGTGCCATGGCGACCATCACGTAATATCCGCTCACGACCATCAAATCTACAACGCCTTGCTCCCCAAATAAATCGAGAACTGCCTTGTAATGTGCATCGCTGACGCTGTGCTTTGTGTGCAATTCTTGACAAAAATTGTAGACCGCTTCCTCATCGTGTTGCATGTTTGAGGGGCGCTTGCCTAACGCAAGCTCTTCGCCGATTGAAGGGGCAAGACCCTCTTTAAGTGCGAGACGTAGGTGTGCGTACCACTCGTATTGAGCCGTCCAGGTGCGTGCTGTAATTAGAATGGCAAACTCGTTAAGCCGCTTCGGGATCGTACTTTCAAATCGAAGGTACTCTCCCACCTTCCGCATACGTTCTGCTAGCACAGGGCTGCGCAAGAAAACATTAAACGGCGCACCAAGGCTCGTGGCGCCTTGTACAACTCCTTTGCTGCCCGTACCGGAAATCGGGCCGGCCATCAGAGAATTGAAGTAAATCTTTTGATCATCTGTCATTTGATCGACGTGAATACGATCAAAGCGTTGTCCATCATTTGTGGGGTTGCTCATTTTTAGATCCGATATATGTTGTTGGATAGGCTGGACGTTTTAGGCAACAACCGGTAGGACGACTGTTGAATATCGATGAATGATGCTGCGTTTGCGACGTGGATCACGAATTTCAAGTTCCATGCAAACGGCAGGCCGAATGCCATCGCCTTTCGCATTTTTGATCGCTCCCAGTGTGCCGCACGAGATGAAGTTACCTGTCTCCGGCTTTGTTGAGGAGAAGAAGCCATCTCGTAGTGAATTCAGTGGCCGTATGGAGGCAAATGTTCCCTTTTGGTATGGAACCCACTTCCCGTCTTCCAAAATGCGCGAGTGCAGTTCAATCTCATCTTGATAGTCGACCACGTCAGACCAACGCCATGCGGCTGTTGCGATCGGCTTAGGGCACATTTGCTTCGAAACAGCGACAGAATAAGTTTCGACTTTGCGGTCTGTATGGTCTGAGCCAACGGTTAGCCACCATTCATTGTTTGAAAAAAATAAAACCGGCTCAGCCTCCCCAGAGCTATCTGAGCCGATCACTTCGATGCTGGTGGCTTGAGTCAACAAAAGCGCGCTTCCGCGGTAGTAGAGCGGTACGGTCGATGGTGCAGGTACGCCGATCAACTCAAGCTCGTGTATGTGATGCTGAATGGCCGCTGCGTCGCGTCCTGTCCATCCAGCGATAACGAGTTTAGTTGCCGGAACCGTCGCGTGTGAAAGTTGCGTATCGCCGTTAGCCCCGATAGATTCGCAGGCAAAAGAGAGTTGAACAGTCATGTGTCACACCAAAATAGAAAATCAATGAAAGGTACCACGCTCTTCAAGAAAGAATAGCGGGAAGCCAAAGGGCGATCGATGGAAATATCATCAAGATAATGATGGCGAGCATATACACCAGCATAAATGGCATAACGCCAGAAAATACATCCGTAATTGGACCGGGTTGTTTGCGCATGCCTTGAAGCACATATAGAACGGTCCCGTCCGGAGGGCTGATCATTGCGATTTCAACGAGCATCGTAATCACAACGCCGAACCATATCGGGTCATAGCCTAAAGCTTTGACGACTGGAAACAGTAAAGGGATCGTACAGATCACCATCGACATCCCTTCCATGAAGGTGCCAAGGGCAAGATAAAATCCGATAATGATGAGCATGATCGCCCATCCGGGCAAGGGGAGCTCCGTTAGGAACTTCGCCAGCATTTGTGGGACACCCAACGACGAGAGTATGTAGTTGAGGACATAGGCGCCAAACAGTATGAGCGCGATCATCGAAGTCGTACGTGCCGTCGCATGCATTGATTCGGCGATCATCCTCCAGTTCAGTTTTCGATCGACGACAGATAAAACTAGACTTCCTGCAACGCCAAGTGCTGCCGACTCCGTAGGCGTAGCCCAGCCTGCGTAGATCGTTCCAAGAACAAGTCCGATAAGCAGTGCGGTTGGTAACAGATCTGCCAAGCTTGCTAGACGCATCTGCCACGTTACGCGCGCTTCAGATTTATCGCCGTGTAAGCCAAGTTTGTAGCTGTAATACAAAATAACAATAGTAAAGAGCAGAATGACCAAAATACTCGGGCCAATTGCCGCGATGTATAGAGCACCGACAGAGGTCTCTGTGATCAAGCCATAAATGATGAACGTAATCCCAGGAGGAATAAGGTTGCCGAGGGCTCCACCGGCAGCTAACGAACCCAGAACGAGTTTGGGCGGGTAATGACTTTTTTCAAAATAGGGAAGGGCGACCGAACCCATTGTTGCAGCAGTCGCGACGCTAGAGCCGGCAACGGCAGAAAATACGCCGCAGGCCAAAATATTTGTGTGCAACAAACCACCTGGGAGACGTCCCATCCAGATGTTCAGTGCGCGGTACAGTCGCTCTGACAAGCCGGCCCGCAACATGATCTCCCCCATCAATAGAAATAAGGGGACAGACACCAGGACAAAGTTGGTCGAGGGGCTCCAGATCATTTCGCCAATAAAATTCCAGAAGGGGCGATCAGATAGTCCAAACCCTGCCAGTAAAGCGAGTGATGAAAGTGCGGCACCAACGTAGATGCCACCGGCAAAGAATCCTGCAAAAGCAACGAGAACTGCAAGCAAGGCCCACCACGGAACATTCGTGTTCGATAATGCACTTGTGCTGTCGACGCCACCGAAGATGCTCGCAGCACCAATCACAATCGCCATGATGATGATGAAAACGATTGCGATCATGACGATTGCCCCCCTGTGCGAGAAGGTTGCTGCATATGCGTCTGCGCTTCGGCGACGGCTTCAAGTGTTTCGGCAGCCTCGTCCTCATAGCTACGCGCCATTAAAGCGCGATCCATTGCAGCGTAATCACCGGTGAATAATTGCTTAATAGAGCGCGCTGCAATTGCGATAGCCGCGAGCAGTAGCAAAACAAATCCCGCAGCCCAAAGACCTTGGGGCCAAACGAGAGGAGTACGCAAAGTGGTGAGATCTGTCGCATTAAAAGCGAGAGAATCAAGTGCGAGGCCAGTCGAACCTCGAACGTAAAAAATCATTGAGACAATGAGTGCGAGTAGAGACACTAAATGCAGCCAGACTCTGATCTTGAGAGGAATGCGCTGGACTAGAACATCAATACGAACGTGTCCACGTTCAAATAAGGTGCCTGCTAAACCCCAGCTCATCCCAACTGCCATTAAATAACCCGTCAGCTCTATCGTTGATTCTGTTGAGAATCCGAGTAGCTGACGGGCTGCAATGTCAAAACAGATCAGTAGCGTAATAAGTAAGTAGCAAAATCCAGCTACAAACATGGCACGATGGCTGATCCATTCAAGACATCGATACATGCTTATTTTCCTGCTGTGTATTGAATGCCAGTGATCGGGGCGATCACTTCGTTGTAGACCACGCCACAGCGATCGCCACAACGTTTGACCCACGAAGGCAAGACGGTTTCCGCCAGATCCTTCTTCACGATTGCTGCGGCATCCGCCTGACCTTTGACTTCGATCATTGGCTTCTTGACGAGTGTGGCCAGCTTGCAGCCTTCTGCACGACCAACGTTACAGGCGACACCGTCTGCGGTTGACTCTACGCCGAGCTTCCACTGTGCGTCTTGAATCTCCGCAAATGTTTTTTCGAACTGAGCACGTACGGCAGGATCAAGCTTGTTCCACCAGGCTAGGTTTACGAAGTAGCCTGATGTGGACCAGGACAGTGCCATGGTGTAGAGGTGGGTCGTGACTTCTGGCCATTTCACGCTGTTGCCAGATCCAGAGCCCGTAATGCCGCAGTCGACCGTGCCACGCTCAAGCGCGGTGTATACCTCGCCAAAGGCTAGGGAGACCGGTTGACCACCCAGTGCCTTAACGAGATCCCCGGCTGATGGGCCATTGATCCGAACTTTCAGTCCTTTCAGATCTGCAAGGGTTGCGATTGGCTTGCGGCAAAATAGCATCTGTCCTGAAAATGGGTAGGTCGCGACGAGTTTGATGCCTAAGCGCTCGAGCTCTTTGTTTGCGACCGGCATCATGGCGTCCGCAACGCGGCGAGCTTGGTTGATGTCAGGGTTCATGCCGGCGAGGTCCACGCCATCAAGCATCGGTACATCGCCCGAAACTGTCGTGAGCGGCGCCGCAGCAATATCTACTTGTCCAGAGCGCACGAGACGTAGTACCTCAGGTCCGTTAACGTTGCGCTCAGGCCAAGCTGAGA
>JACCDO011610374.1_pt1 | contig 12974 bp, 12 predicted proteins | sample 7446101 | NCBI WGS metagenome assembly JACCDO01 (sample SAMN15323440, study PRJNA562643) | freshwater metagenome | isolation source: river surface water | place: USA:Blue River Watershed | collected 2017-08-16
ATAATTTATTTGTATATTCAATTGGCATTAAATTCATGTGAATAGATAAATCAAGATCATTAATACAATCATTCATATCAAGTGATCCTTCGTTGCAAATTTTTTTATATTCATTTTCAGAAATCATGCGTCCATTTAACATTTCTAGATATAATGGTTGTTCAAACACAGTTACTCTATTCTCAATTACAGTTTGTCTCCTTTCATAATCTTCAAAGTTTTGTAAATGATTTTGTAAATGATTTTTTATTATATCATCCATATTTATTTTTTCTGCTATTAAGCATCTTGCTGTTTGATCAAAACTTGTTTTGAATTTTTTAGAAGATATTCTATTCATTATTAAAGAAGTATAATACTCTTTATCAATAAGAAATTGTGTTAGATATTTACAATGAGTTTCACCTGCATGATAAACAGTTAATGGAGTTGTTTTCCATGAAGAAAACAACATATAAAGATCATTAAAAACCATCATGATTGTTTTTGCAACATTTTTACATGAGATATAATAGGTTTGAAATAATTCACACGTTTCGATCTTATCTTCATCTTCGCTATCATCTTCAAAAAATGATTCGCATTTTTTATTTGACTCTCCAATATATATATTTGGATATATATTAAGTTTACGTGTGTCTTTTTTATAATTTTTTATTCCATTTAAAATATTTTCTTGTTCTTGTAATAGCTCATCATCAACTTTTACTATATAGCAAAAATATTCAATAAATAATTCTTTGCAAAAGTCTTGATCATCGCAATCTTCAATAACTGAATATAATTTGCTTCTACTTTTTAAATAATTTGTATGTGGAAAAAGTATTTCCGCACACTCTTTTGGATTTTCGTAAATTAAACTTAATATTTCTAAAATAGACACACTATTTATCATGAATGTTTTCTTATAGTTTAATGATCTTAATGCAGTTAAACTTTTAGATATATTTGAATATAATTCTGATTCATAATTATCAACAGTTTCTTTATAGATTTTTTTCTTTCTCAAAAATGATCTTTGCGTTGAATCATTCTTAACTTTCTTAGTAATATTTTTCTTATGGTCAACGTTAATATTTAGTAACGAAGTACCTCTTCGTAAATCTGCATGATAAAAGTCAACTAATAAAGATGGGCATGTATGCTTAAATTTTTTCGAAAAACACTGATTATACATTTGTGGAATAAAATTCATAATACTCATTGTTTTTTTGAAAGTCCAATATTTAATGTCTTCTGTATAATATTCAGGCAATTCAAGTAATCTTTCTGGAAAATATGATTCTACAAAATATTGTACACGACAATTTTCAGTCGATAAACTATCCAAAATTCTTAACCATACTTTTGTAAAAACACTTAATGTAGAAAAATCTGGTTCGCATATATTATTTCTACTATTATGAGTATCTCCTATACAAAATATCAAGGAACTTTTCCTTACAGATTTTTTTAATTTTTCTGTTGGTAATAATATTGATATATAAGTTGGACCACTTATTCTTTTAAATTTGCAAAAACCTATTTGCATTTATTTTAATAATTATAAATATTAAAATAGTACAATTTCAAATTGATAATTACTGTTTGATACAATTATATCAAAAATGATTTCATGCAAATCACTTGAAGAAATTAAACAAAATAATTCCTGTTATGAACCCGGTTGGATCTATGTATTCAAACGTAAACATCACGTTAAAATAGGAAGAACGAAACGTTCAATTATAGAACGTTTGAATGATCATAAAGTGCAAGGAAAAATGTTTGATATTGCTTGTTATAAAACGGAATATAACGTGATTTATGAACGTGTGATTTTAGCATACATCAAAAACGTGAAGTATACTCCTATTAATGGTAACGAGTATTTTGATCCAAACAACTATACCGAGATTATTGATATCGTCTCGAAGATATTTGCTATTCCATTTACTCATGTTATGTTCGTTTATAATAATCATCGTAACAATAACAAAGAGTTACTTAATAACATGTTTAATGGCGATTATATGAATGAAAAAATAAAAGGATACAACACTCATAAATTTAATGAACTTTACGATGACGACGAAGAATCTGAATTATCAAACATGGAAGAGTCTGAAGAGTCTGAAAACGAATCTGAAGAAAACGAATCTGAACAAAATGAATCTGAAGAAGAAGTTAAAGAAACAAATTCAAAATTTTGCTGTAAATTTTGTAAAAGAAATTTAGCAACAAAATTCTCTTTAACTCGTCACTATGAAACATGTAGTATAAAATTAGATTTTATCAATAATAAAAAAGAAACTGAACTAAAAAATAAGTATACTAAAGAGCTTAAGAAAGAATATGAATTAAAAATAAAAAAATTAGAAGCACAAATAAAAGAATATGAAAAAAAATTGAATGATATAAAACTTGAAAATAATTCAAAACTTTATGAATTGAAACTATTACATAAATCTGAAATTCATAAAATAGAACTTGAAAATGCAAAATTATTAGGAGCTATAGATATATTAAAAACACTTAAGTAAACGCAATATTTTATTGCGTTTAATAGTATCATCTAAACCTATAAAACATCTAAGTTTATAATGAAAATTATAGTATAGACTATTACTATTAATTTTATTATATATTTTAATGATTTTTAACCTTTTTGATTTTTTTCATGGGATCCTATTTTTTTTAGTTGTCCTAAAAAAAATTGAGGTGTTGAAAAAATGTTGAAGAAAAATTGGATTTTTATCATATTTTTAAATCTAATATAAAATAAGCCTATAAAAAATATATCATTTAAAGGAGATTTGAATTTTTCCAAAAATATTAATAGGAAAATTCAACATTTACACTGTATTACACATTAATTATAGACATGTTTATAACTACACTTTTTATTTTTGATAACAGGTATGCATTGATATTATAAATATAGATTATCAAACACTATATTTTTTACAGAATTATAGTCAAAATCACAATAGTATACACATTTTATTTTAATAGGTGGTTTAAAGATTAGATTTTTATATTTAAAATGAATAAACAAAATTGTAATTATTGTAATCGTATTCTAGCTAATAAATTTACATTGAAACGTCATTTAGAAACATGTTCAGAATATGAAAAAGTTTTAAACGACAAAAAGGAGGAGGAGTTGCGTGAAAAGTATTCAAAGGATGTTAAAGAAGAGTATGAGTTGAAGCTTAAAAAACAGGAAGATCGTTACTTAGAATTAGAAAAAAAGTATAATAATCGTCACATTGAAATTGCTGAACTCAACATTGCTATAAAAATACTCAAAGAGCAGGCTAATAAACCACAAATCATTAATAACAATCAGATCATCTCAAACTCCAATAACACTATAAGTTCTACTAATAATAGTGTATTCAACTTGTTAAAACCAATCAATCATGTCATCGAAAACGGAATGGCTACTATCAACTCCGACTTCGTTTACAAAGGGGTTAATGGCATCACTTCTCATATTGAAAACGAAACTGACATTCTAAACAATCTTTTCAACAGCAACAAACAACGTGGCACTATCACTTACAGAAAAATAGATAACCCTAAATTAATCAAAGACGAACGCGCAACTGAATTAGCAAACGATATCGTCAAAAGCATTCCACTTGAAAAATTCGACGAAAACAAACTCAAAAATAGAGGAATACTACACAGAGATTTCATGGAACTCAAATCTGGCAACACTGAAGGCGTCAAAAAAGGCATATCAAAATTTATAGTCGATAAATCAAGAACTGAAGAAGGCATTAAAACTCTTAATATCGATCTAACTCCATTTAAAAATGAAGTATCTGATGGACTTGCACTTTATGTATTTAATCACAATACTGATCCTATCCACCCCTTATATTTTGGAATTGATTCCATTATATGCTTTCTACTTAAAAATGACTGTATTAATCAAAACATTGAACCTGTTAAAATATTTCACGAAATATTTCATTCTTGCATGTGTAACCATAAAAAAATTTATGAACTCTTGTACATGAAAGAATTGCAACACTTAGGTCCTAACCACGATTACTACGAAATTACAAGGGACTCGTATGAAAAAATAAGACAATTCATTGACAACTCTCTTGACATATCACACGATATCACGCGAATTTTCCATGATTTCAAAAACATGAATCGTTATGACTAAAAATTCCACCTGAAAAAATATATACTGATATTTTTTCAAAATGTTTGTTCGTAAAAAAAATGTCTCCTGAATATAATATGTTACTAGAAATATTTCAATTGTTAGCTCATGTATTTAATGGAGTTAGGTTTGATAAACGCGACGGTGAATATCAAGAATGGTACGAGAACGGCCAGTTAAAGATATATTAGTTAAAACCTTAGGCTGGTGTAAGGTTTTGTTTGTTTTTGTTTTTTGTTTGTTTTTGTTTTTTTTGTTTTTTTGTTTTTATTGGTTTTTATTTTTTACTAAGTTTAATAACACTAATTTTTATTTATTTTTTGCCGTAGGCTGAGTCTTCGACTCTAAGCCTTTACTAATACGACAAGATCTGTTTTTTTCATTGTTTTTATTATATCAAGAGTTAATTCTGGTTTTCTACCAATAAAAGCTTGAATATTTTCGCCGACATATGCTTTCAATTCTTCAACTTTCATTTTATTAGCTTGACTAGAAGTTAAGAATTTAGTTTCAACTGGTTTTGCTGCGACTGGAACTGCTGCTTTTGCTTTTTTAGGACTTTTACGGCCTTCTGGAAAGTAAACGTTTTGTTGTTCTTCTGTCATTTCTTTCCACATTTTACTTAACTCAGCTCTTAATTCCTTATCATTAACAAATACTTTAGCTTGATCTTTCCAAGTTTTTCTTTGTTCAGAAGAAAATTTTACAAAACCAGTAGCTGCTTTCTTTGGTAATGGATTTCCATTTTCGTCCACTTTGTCTTTTTTATTGACATTACGGACTTTAAGTTCCATACCACCTAAGATTTTTTCTACAGTTTTTAATAATTCTTCTTCACTGATGTCAGATTCGAATTCTTTCTTCAATCCTTTAGCAAATTCTCTAGTATAAGCTTTTGCTAATTGAACATCGAAAATAGAATCATTGGATTTAACAGGGATTAAATAAGTAGTAGACATTTCTAAACGAGTTTGATTGTGAGTAATTATTTGAAGCTGTAGTGACAAACGTCCAGAAAATCAATTTAAACCCAAATTTTACGTTAAGGCTTAAATTGAGTAGCCCAAAGGGCTACTTCGAATTATGGGGTCGTAGGGGAACGAAGTTCCTACTATTTTATCTTCAAACTTTACAATGAATATTCCTAAATCTTATAAGTTAGAACGCCAATTAAATTTGTTCTGAATTTAAAGAACGCTATTTATCAGAAAATCCTGATGAGCGCGGGTCAGTTGACATTCTGTGTAATCATTACAGTGACGATAATTACTGCGAAGTCCATGACTGTAATATTTTATAAATTGAGAAAAATAATAAAATTTAAAAACAAACAAAAATGAGCCAATTTGTTGTATTTATTGCTTCTGCTATACAAGGTGAAACAAAAACTTCAGTTTTTACTTCGTTGTATGACTTCTTTGATAAATATTTACATAATAACATTTGTTATTTTATTGATTATATTGATAATGAAAACGAAAATGCAACATACTGGGATCGTCGTAAAATTCATGACGAGTTATATGCAAAGTACAGTAAAGTATTTTATGACAAATTTCATTACGGTTTCGATCCTATTTCTCAAGAAAAAAGACAAGAATATTTCCAAACATTATGCGAGATTGAAGGAGACGTAACAGTACTATTAAAAGATGTGATCCAAATGAATAAAAAAATAGAAAAACAACTTTGGGCTATTAAAAATATAATCATGATGAAAGAATATACTATGTTTTAAAGAATAAAAGACGATGAAACACGATAAAAAAATAAAAACCAAATAAAAAACCTTACACTAGGTAAGGTTTATACTAAAACTACAAACTAAATTTCAGATGCTTCTATATTATATAGATATCTTAAGATAAGATAACGTAAATAAATTAAATAACTAAATATTCTATAAACTATTCTATAAACTATTCTAAACATATTTAATTATTTTATGATTCGTTATTTTTATCATTTTATCAAATTAGATTTTACTGGGTATAAGCGATATTCTAATAGAATAAGACAAAATCATCAATTTATAGTATTATCTGTAGTAATAAAAAATACAATTAAAACTCATAAAAAATCAGTCTAATTTTTTTCCATCAACTTTTAAAAAGTCAACACAACAAAACAATGTTGTGTGGGAATTTTAAAATCCACAACAAAAAAAGTTGTTGTCATAAAAAATATCGAAAAAGTTGAATTTTTATTGATGTAGATTATATAAGAAAAACATGAAAAAATGTTGTTTTTAAAAAACAAAAATGTTCAAAAATTACAGGCGTTTTTTTCGACAGTGATTTTTTCGAAAAAATGGTTTATTTTAAATGTTAAAGTTAGACAATATTTCAAAATGTTATATTATTTACAGTCAAATCATATAATAAAAAATTTAAATGATATGTTAATGTTTGCTTGATGTTTGTTAATGTTAATTTAAATAATATGATATATAATAATAAAATGGAATGCACTTCATGTAAAAAGATTTTCAAGACAAAAATCCGATATGAAACTCATATACAAAAATGTAATGATACGACAACTATATGTTTTATTTGTTCAAAACAATTTTCTACAATTTACATATTTAAAAGGCATTTTGAGTCATGTAAAAATAATATATCAAAAATCCAACATAATATGAAGCAAAAAGAGCTTGATTATGAGAAGCAAATTCAGGAGCTAAGACAGCAACTAGAACAAGAGCGAAAAGATTTCAAAACAGCTATAAGAGAAAAAGAAATAATTATTGAATCAAAAAATAACGAAACTAGATTAATCAAAGAATTAAATAAATCAAACAAACCTAATAAAACGTATAACGTTGTCAATATTACAAATAATAATTTTGGCACAACAGGAATATCATCTCAAGAGTTAGAAAAAGAATTCACTGAATTTTTTACTAGGTTCCCGTATCTTGTTACTGAAAAAACATTTCATAAACTTCTAGTAAATAGTTCATCTATTAAACAAAATCTTTATATAAACGATCAATCTCGTGGAATTACTAGTTATTTTGATGCAGATGAACAACGTATCGTCAAAGACACCAGAATGAAAAATCTAACTAAAAAATCAGTTGAATGCATTGGTCCTAATTTAAGCCAACAAATGATTGATTTTGCAGAGACTCGTGCAGAAGATGACGAATTAACTTCTGAGAAAAGTAAAACATTTGTCCAAACTATTGTTCAAAATAAGAATACAGAAAGTAACTTATTACGAGAATCTGAAAATAAAACATATGATAAACTCAAAAACATTATTCCAAATAATACTGATATTGATAAATTAAAAAATATATTATGTGAAATATCATATAATAACATTCTAACATTTATCTTTTCAACATGGGAAGATATTGGTTTTATCTTTGGTAAATCACTTAAAGAAAAATACGCGTTCGCCTTAGATGCTTATGAAATTAGTATCGAAAAAACAAAATATAGACGATCTGATTTTCAAAAAATCATTTATTCTATTTATGATCTTTTGTTAACTACACATGAATTAATAATTACAGCTCTGATAAAATCTGATTTCAACAAATTAGGTTATACACAATTATCAGGAAAAGATTTATCAAACTTTATTCATGCGAAACGATCAATAGACGATAAATTATTTACTGGTTTGCAAAATTGCTTAGACCTTTGTCCCTTTGAATAGTATTAACGATAAAACCTTAGGCTGGTGTAAGGTTTTATTTTATTGTTTTTATTGGTTTATTGTTTTTATTGGTTTTATTGGTTTTATTGGTTTTATTGGTTTTATTTTTTACTAAGTTTAATAACACTAATTTTTATTTGTTTTTTGCCGTAGGCTGAGTCTTCGACTCTAAGCCTTCACTAATACGACAAGATCAGTTTTTTTCATACTTTTAATGATATCAAGAGTTAATTCTGGTTTTCTGCCAATGAAAGCTTGAATATTTTCACCTACATATGCTTTTAATTCATCAACTTTCATCTTATTTGCTTGACTTGATGTTAAGAATTTATTTTCCGGATTAGCTTGTAAAACTATTGGAACTGCAACTGGAATTTTAGCTTTCTTAGGGCTTTTACGACCGTTAGGAAAGTATACAGCCTGTTGTTCTTCTGTCATTTCTTTCCACATTTTACTAAGCTCAGCTCTTAATTCCTTATCATTAACAAATACTTTAGCTTGATCTTTCCATGTTTTACGTTGTTCAGAAGAAAATTTAACAAAACCAGTAGCTTCTTTCTTAGGTACTGGATTACCATTCGCGTCTAATTTAGGAGTTTTATTAGTACGAACTTTAACTTCCATAGCACCTAAGATTTTTTCAATAGTTTTCATTAAGTCTTCTTCACTGATGTCAGATTCGGGCTTCGCCCTTTGAGCATCAAGGATGCGATCGAATTCTTTTTTCAAACCTTTAGCAAATTCTATAGTATAAGCTTTAGCTAATTGAGTGTCAAAGACTGAATCATTAGATTTAACAGGGATTAAATAAGTAGTAGACATTTCTAAGTGAGTAATTAGTTATAAGTAAATAATTTGAAGCTGTAGTGAAAACTAGGCAGAAAATCATTTTTAAACGAAACGTGAAATTCCCTTGGTTAGACTTTGTCTAACTGTTCTTATGGGGTTAAAGGGGATCGCGCAAAGCGCTCAGGGTCGAAGACCCACGCAGTTCCCTTTAAAAATGATTTTTTTTTACGTTATCACTTAGTGTTTAAAAAATGTCTAATTATATAATTTTCAGCTCATACTATAAACACGGTGAAACTAATACTGTTGTTGCTAAATCATTCAAAGAATGTTTTGGTGCAGTGGTTGAGAGCGTTTATGATTTCATGCAAAATCAATATGAACTATGGGACGAATATGAAGAATATAAAATTGAAGAAGACATGGAAGAACACGCAAATAGAGTATGGAATGAAATAAAGGATTATGAATCATGCTTTAATAAGTATAAAGTACTCTTTGAGACTGAAAGAAATGCCAGTAATAAAGATAAATTGTTTGAAATATTTACTGAAAAGATTGAAGTCACTGAAGAGCAATTTTTTGCAGATGTGATTCACATGAATAAAGTAATTTATGATAATGATTGGTCTATACGTACAATCATAAAGATTCCATGCGATTCATATTCCTGCTGGGTACAAAACTAAAACCAAATTAAACCAACAAACCAATAAAACTAATAAACCAAAAAAACAATAAAAAAACAAATAAATCAATAAATCAATAAACAAAAATAAAATAAACCTTACAATAGGGTAAGGTTTGCTAACGTAATAAAATGAAAAAATTGTAAATCATGTGGTTTATATAAAAATGTCAAGTTATATTATTTTTTGCGCTGATTTTAATAATAACGAGTCATGTACATTGATATACTCAAGTTTACATGATTTGTTTACTAATTTTTTATATAAAAATTTGTGTTCTTTTTTCGACAGATTTGAATTAGAAGAAATGCCTGACGAGTATAAGGCGTTATATGATACTTATTCTAAAATTAAAAATAAGTCAACAAGTTACGATATTTTTTGTCAGATAGAATCCGAGATAGGAAAAGAACAATTATTTAAAGATATTATAAAAATGAATAAAAAAATTAGTACTAGACACACTTCGCCAATTCAAAGTATTGTACATTCAAATACTTTATACGAAGAACTTGGTGCAATTAATTTTTAGTCACTATTCTATTAACGTTATGTCAAAAAAAATAAAAAGTTTAAAATCGCAAAAAAACTAAATCTTACACCAGCCTAAGATTTAATCAAAAATAAGTATTTTTATAGTAATAACTTATACCTGTAAAATAATATAAAATATATTGATAAAATGAAACTTTTTTAAGATATTTTTTAAAAAATATTTCACACACAAAAGGATTGTGTGTGTTTGTAAAAAAAATTTTGGAATGATAAATTTTATAAAAAATTAAATCGTTCATAAAGATAATTTTATAGTATCAATTTTAGTCTATAAATTTTGTTTATGTTTGTTTATATTTTTGATAAAAAGTCAAGAATTTCATAATTTTTTATTATATAAAATTTAGCCTGTAATTTTTTGATAAAAATTACTTTTATAAATATGTTCTATTTCTGTCCATTTCTGTTCTACAACTGTTGAGAAAATAATTATTGAAGTTTATACTACAAAGGTATTTCTGTATAACATATGAAGAAATACTGTCTAATTCTGTTTTCTATTGCGACTTAAAGCCTTGAAAAATTAAATGTAAATGGAAGATTGTTTATTTTGTAAAAAGAGTATTAATAAAAGATATGGATTAAATCGTCATTATAAAACATGTAAAGAAATTTTTGCAGTCAAATGTATTATTGATTCTATATATGCGGATAATTCGCAAAACGAACAAGTTAAAGAATTAACGATTGAAAATGCTAGATTACTATCTGAGAATAAAACACAAAACGACCATGCTCAACAACTAACGATTGAAAATGCTAGATTACTATCTGAGAATAAATTGCAGAATGATAAAATCCAAGAACTAACTATTGAAAATACTAGATTACAGGTTGAAACTAAATCACAAAACGATAAATGTATTATTCTAGAACAAACTATCATTAAGTTAGATCAACAAATTGACAGGCATCAATCCACCATTAATAAGATTGCATCTCAAAATAAATCGATCCACTATATTAATAACGGTACAAACAACATGAATACAAATACAACAAACTCGTTAACTTTTAATACATTCAAAAATATGACTCAACCATTTATAAATAGTGAAATGGAAACAATTAATCTTAGAAATGCATGTGATCCATTTTTAGAAATAAGTAACCAAGTTAATAATAGTCAAATTGCTATGAATTTAATGATTAAAGACAGAGCAAGAAATAGGATTATTTATAAAGACGAAAATTCAAAAGAAACAAATGATATTACTAAATTAGGTAAAATGATTCATAAATCAATAGAACCAAAAATAATAGATGTAAAATATTCAAATCACAAAGAAAATGATAAACGTTATAGAACTAAAATTAACGAATTAGCTGAAAATAATGATAGAGTATATTTAAAAATTATACGTAACTGTATTCAGTCATTTAAGTCAAATTCTGAAATGCAATCCATGAGAGAAACTATTAATAACAAGTTATCAGAAATTTCTGATACAATAAAAACTTTATATAATGAACATGATATAGAAGGATATTATCATTTAAAATATGGAATCGATTCGATATTTTGCTATATATTGAAAGGATTACATAATTATATATATTATAAAAACAATGAACTTTTTATTCATTTAAATAATGACACTGAAATACAGGATTCAGACAATGAGATAATCGACTTAATATATGAATTATTAGAACCAAACACTAAATTTTATATTAAGTCTTGTAAAAGACTGATTAAGTCATGTAGTGATTATGAAGGAACATTGGAAGAAACAATTGATCTTTTAACTACAAATGATTCCGAAAAAATAAAAGCGCGAATTCAGAATCAGATTGACGCATTAAGTCTTCTTAATTACGACGATGATTAAACATTTGAAAAATCAAACTTTACTCGGAGTAAGGTTTGCAATAATAATCATCCACGTTTAAAAATATAATTAACCAGAAATATTTGGTTCTCCTTGTCCAGCAATAGATACAAATTGATTTAAATTATTAACTAAAGCAGGAGTGATTAAAGCAGATAAACCAGAATAAAAAGCTTGTTGTTGAGAATTAATACCAGTGAGAGCGACTAAACTGGAGAAAACAACACCTCTTTGAACTGCAAAATCAGCATAAAATTGTGATCTTGCTGCAGCAGCTGCAATAGGATCTCTGTTTGAAACAGCAGCAAATAAATTAGTAAAATCAGTAATAAGAACGTTATATGGAGCATAAATACCAGTAAATGGAGTATTTAATAAACCAGAGATGGTAGAAGTCAAAACAGCAGAAGTAGAAAAACCTAATTCAATAAACATCATTGGGAAACATTGAACAAAATTAATAAAGTGACGAATATAAACATCTCTAAAAGATTGAATAGTTGAGACAGATGCCCAAGCTGAAGAATCAAGCAAAACTCCAGTTAAAAATACTTGTTGTGCTTCAAAAATTTGTTCTTGAGTACAACCTAACGCTGGTGCATTAGTTCCAATATAAGCAACCATATTTCCGACAGCAGATGATAAACCTTGATAAGCTGATTGTTTTGCAGATTCTAAATTAAACATAGAACCTAAACCTGCAATATGTAATGAAGTAAGATTTGTTAATTTATTTAATTGCTCTAATAATTGCTGACTAGCAACATCTACAACTCTAAAATTTTTTACATGACCAGTTGAATTAAATGACATCTTTAAATATCAATTAAGAAAAAAATATTAAATTTTGCGTAAATCTTACGGAGTGTAAGATTTGGTGTTTGTTTGATTTTTTGATTTTTTGATTTTTTGATTTTTTGATTTTTTGATTTTTTGATTTGGTTTGTTTAAAAATTATGATCCATGATCGACTGAAACACAATAACAGTTTTTGATATTGACGTTATCAGCCTTGAGAAATTTTTTTATATTCTTTAAATGTTTTTGTTTCGGAAGTTCGCAACATCCAAATAATGTATACCATCTATCATAAACATTTCCACGTACTTGTAAGAATGCTTCCAAAAAATCCCTGATAGTAGCACAACTAAGTTCTTTGACAAAAATTTCTTGGTCAGAATAAGGAAATTGCGGAAAATTCTCACATGTATTATTATATAAGTAGCTTGTACTTTCAGTTGATCTATGGTCGTCATTATAAGAAAAGTTATC
>JACCDO011950644.1_pt1 | contig 12972 bp, 8 predicted proteins | sample 7446101 | NCBI WGS metagenome assembly JACCDO01 (sample SAMN15323440, study PRJNA562643) | freshwater metagenome | isolation source: river surface water | place: USA:Blue River Watershed | collected 2017-08-16
CAAGACATCTTCCTCCCGGGATTTTTTGAGTCTCCTAGAGATGAAGCTGGTCATAGCTGGATTCTCAATAAGTGACACTAGTTTGTTGCGGTTGGTCTGAATGATTTGTTTTTGATCTTCAGTGACGTCATCTCGGCTAAGCAAATCATAATATGTCTTGGATATTTCTGCTAGCCGCCTAGACTTATATCCAGACAGGCCTGTTCCGCGTGACCACTCAATGCTTTCTTTAGCAAGCGCGCCATTCAGCCCGGAATACTCTGAGAATATTTGAGCTATGAAACTGGCAACAAACGCCGATGCCGCCGTGCCGGTATAGTTGGGTGCTGTATTTGTTGAACTGTCTCCTGCTGCGCTAGTAGACCAACCAGCTTTAGTAAACACATACAGAATAACTATGGCTGCCACGGCAGCAATTGCAGAAATGATCGCCGCATCCCGCAAGGTTATTTTGAGAGGCTTAATGCTCTTAGTCTTGATCCAACTGGAAGATGAAAGCATACTATATTGGCCTATTTATAATTTTGTCATTTCCCGCAAGAATCTTTACCGGTATGGTATTACTCTGTTGTCATGTCCGATACTATCGCATACGCTTTGTTGGCAGTAGTTTATTTGTTATTTGCTCTCAAGAATGGAAAACTAGACGCAACGTCCATTTTATATCTTGCCGCAGCCGGGGCATACATTGTTATTTATAAGTCTCATTTGAACCAACATGAGACCTTTACTGGGGCTAGAGGTTGGTAAAAACAACACAAGAGCCCATTTGAGCCTGAATCGCTCATAAAAAATGAATTTTTTTACAGTTATAATATCAAGTTTGCCTTTTATACCTTGTAGAAATCATGTCCGAAAAGTTTACACTATTTGATTACGTCAAAGACGACTCAGACGCACAGGATGGGTTTACTTTGAGCGATCATTGCGTCGGAGCTGCGGATACGACAATATATAATACTGAAGAAGCTGATAAAGAACCCCGAGAGATTGACCCGACTCTGGATACACGATCCATGATGCTCCTGCTTTTCCGCGAGATCACCAAAGGCCCTAATGAGGGTGCCGAGCATGGCCTCGCTCGGAATCATATCCGATCAATGAACGCCCTGTACAAGGTAGGTATTACTCAAATCTTCGAGAGACAGTTCGAAATTACAAACACGTTTGTCAATGAGAGGACTCAGACTGAAGAAGACCGCAGTATCGGCAATGGAAATATTAGCTTTGATGTTAAGATTTCAAAAGTCCGATTGTCTTCACCAACAACTAAATTATATCAATCCAGCCGGGATAGCCCACAACTTCCCGGAGGTGCGCGGGAAAACATAAGTACATATTCCTGCCTGATCCATGCAGATGCAACAATTAATGTCTCTGCAACAAAGGCCACTGGCGGCACCATAACACAAACTGCCACAATTAAGGATTTTCGTATAGCTGCCATTCCGTGCATGGTTAAAAGCGACCTCTGTAACACTCATGGTCTCACACGGGAACAGCTCGAAAAGCTAGGTGAGGATCCTGACGACATTGGAGGCTACTTTATTATTCGCGGAATGCCTTGGGCGGTAGTATGCAGTGAAAACATTCTCAACAATGAGCCGCACATTCACATCACCCGCGGCCACAATAAGGAAATATGCCGATTCAATTACTTATCTAAGCCCGGAGATTACTTCGAGAACTCCCAGGAAGTTATTGGTCGCCGATATGAAGATCATTCTATAACCATTAATGTTTCAACAAGGAAGCAAACCAAAACAGAAATCCCATTTTATATCTTATTCCGTGCAATGGGCATGACCAGCGATGAAGACATTGTCGATTGTATAGTTATGGGCGTTCATGAAAAGGATAATTTGACAAAGACTCTCATTGGAATCATTGAGAGAGCCTATGATGCGCCAGTAAAAAAGAATTATCAAGATATTCGCTACGAGACAGATCCCGTAAAGATCATCGAGCATATTAACTATACTCTAGAAACTCCTAGTCGGCTCAACGCCGCTCGCAAAGATGAGAACGCCCAAAGATACATGAACAAGAATATAACTATGATCTTTGACAGATATATTTTCCCACATATCGGCACAGAACCAAGTAAGCGCATTGAGAAACTGCGTTACTTAGGCCTGCTGATTCACAAGATGATCCTTACCTCTGAGGGAATCCTCCCGCCGACTAACAGAGACTCATATGATATTAAATCTGTCTATACTGCCGGGCCGACATTGGCCAAGGCGCTCAAGACGCAATACAATATCATGTTTGTACAAAAAATAAGAAAGGCGCTCACCAACGCGTATAAAAAAGATAGTTTTAGCTCCGTCAATCCCGCGGATGTATTCCGTGGGGCTATTCACGGGGACGAGCTAGAGAAGGGTATGATGCAAGCAATTACTAGCGGAAATAAGCAAATACATATCAAGAACGTCCAACAACCTATTAACAATCGCGTTGACTCGCAGATTATCAACTATAAGAATCCACTCTATGTTGCCAGCGTGGCCCATTTGATATCCACATCTTCTGGGGCAACAAGTAAATCAAGCGAACGAGCAGATTTCTTACGACGAGTTCATGCAGAATATACTGGATTTGTTGATCCTTTCTTCTCCGCAGAGACGGGAGATGCCGTGGGTATAAATAAGCAAGGAGCGTGTTCATGCTCATTTACTGGATTCCGTTCATCATTTATGCTTGTGGAAACAATAAGTAGCGACCCAGAAGTTTTACCATGGCATGCTATTTCCCCAACGGACATTTCCAGGAAGAGGCTGGCCACGGTCCTTGTAAATGGGCGATGCCTAGGATATTGCCCATCCGCGATAGCATTCGCTAACAAATATAGAAAGATGCGCCGCCTCGGAAGAATTGAGAGAGACACAGGTATTGCGTACCGTATTACATCGCGGGAGGTGCATTTTCGCCTAGATGTGGGAAGGCCTAAGCGACCACTTATTATAGTATATAACAACTGGAACGAGTACGTCTCCTCGAGGACTACTAGAAAAAATAATGACGGCTCAGCACAAGACAGTTCCCCTGTGCCTTTCCGCCAATGGATAGAACTTACTCGTGATCACTTGTACGGGTTAGCAAATAATACAATTACCTTGGAATCCCTAGAGTCCCAGGGTATTATAGAATATATAACTGCCGCCGAGCAATCCAATTGCTATCTAGCAATGAATCTACATGTCTTACGAGAAAATGCCAGTAACCCATTGAAGAGATTTACACATTGTGATATCGAGCAAGCCATCGTGAGCTTGTTATTGTTATCGGCTCCCTTGGGAAACAACAGCGAGCCAAATCGTGTTTGTTATTATGGTAACCATAGAAAAGGTGCCATTGGACAATCCGCTAGGTTCATGAGAAGCACGGCCAAGGGCGAATCGTTTATGCCATATGTAGATAATCCTATCGTGTCTACCTTTGCGGATGCGCTCACAACTCCTGCCGGCCAGAATTGCATGGTAGCGCTCATGGTATATGGAGCTTATAATCAAGAAGACTCGCTCACTATTAACCAGCGATCTATGGAACTAGGACTGCTTAAATGTTTCTATTCCACTATAAAATCCTCAAAACTAGAGAAAGACGAATCCTTTGGGGCTCCAGATGCAGTAAGTGCGCCCCCTAAACGAGGAGTGTCCTATGCGAACTTAGAGAATGGCTTCGCTAGGAAAGGCTCATTTGTAAAGAAAGGAGATGCCATCATTGCCAAAACTGCAGCTACGAATAAAAAGGCCATGGATTATGCCACGCAAACTGATCAAACCATTGTACATACGAGCGAAAAGCCAATGTTTGTATTTGACGTTAGGCCTAAGCTTAGGGACGGTGATGATCAAATATTTGGCCGGGTTCGCCTCATTAATACGAGAAACTTCGAGGTAGGAGATAAGGCATGTCTTACGCCAGACCACGAAGTTCTTACTAGTGTAGGATGGATTCCTATTTCCCGAGTTGGACCACAATATTTAGTGGCTACCCGCACGTGTTCGGGCGTTCTTGCCTGGGAGCACCCCTTGCGGGCATACCATTATCATCACCGCGGAGAACTCTATTCAATAGAGAGTGCCGGGGTTTCTACGGCCGTGACTTTAGATCATAAGATGCTCGTATCTGCTACACGGGACATCATCGCTGTCGCTGAGGCCACGCGCCAACCAGCCCCTATGAGGCCAGATGGTACAACACTTATTCCCGCTAGGTTACTCATAAGATACCCAGTGGCGACATACCACAGTGGGTGCATCCAAGATAAGTCAGCCCAAATATTCCCTAGGAGTATCTTGCAAGTATTGCTCTTAGGAATATCTTTCGGGAGAGTCGCCGGTCGCGTAATAGTATTCCCAGAAAAGCTACAGGTCCGAGTAGAATCCGTGGGAGCTATAACAAATACGCCGGAGTTCCCATTGGTAATTGAGTATTCTCAAACCTGCGAGAACCTAATTGAACAAGTAATTGTCTTGCCTGATTGGATTTGGAAAGCCGACTCGGCCAGTGCGGCAGCAATACTAAAATTATTATATTTGGGAGAATCGCAGAAAATCCCAGCCGGCCCCGTGTTGGCCGGTCAAATTATGACGTTGGCTCTTATATGTGGCCGATCGGCTATATATGATGAGTCCACTAGCATGTGTTCTCTAGCCTCTGGTATTACTGAGGTTCTCTCGCGCGATACAAGTATCATAGAATACAATGGGGATGTCCATTGCTTGGAAGTTCCAGGAAATGTATTTTACGTAAGGCGTGCAGGTAAACCACACTGGACTGGCAATTCCTCCAGGACGGGAAACAAAGGAATAGTTGGGAATGTGATCCCTGCTACTATGATGCCGTACACAGCACAAGGAGTTGTACCGGACATTATAGGAAACCCTCACTCTATCCCAACAAGAATGGCCATCAATCAGATAATCGAATGTGTTGCGGCTAAACTCGCCATGAAGTTTGGACATACCGTGGACGGCACCATGTTCACTGGGTTTGATGCCTGGCAACTCATAGAAAAACTCAAAGCAGCCGGGGAGCCTTTGGGTGATCTCACTGTCATGTATAACCCAGATACTGGCGAAAAAATGGACGCTGTCTTATTCGGCCCAACATTTTACCAGAGAATAGCCAAGTTCATTGATGATGAAAACTATGCTAATCGTACTGGTCCAACAAATGCCATAACTAATCAGCCTGTCTCCGGTAGAGCCAATAACGGCGCTATGAAAATAGGTGAAATGGAAAAAGATGTATTTATGACTCATGGATCCATGCATGTGTTCGGAAAGAAGTTCTATGAGGATTCTGACGGAGCGACCATTTATGTGTGTCGCCGATGTAGTCACCTAGCTATGATGAATGAGAAACATAACAGACAGATATGCGTTCATTGTGATGAGCACGCGGATATTTATGCCGTTCCCTCAAGCTGGGTGGCCAACATATTATTCAAGAAACTGGAAGGTATGAATATTGACCCTCGTATTGACTTAGCCCCACTAGTATTCCCAGCGGAGTCTAGCGGCCCTCTCTAAGCAAAACCACATAAGTTTGGCTCTCGCACAACTATTATTCTTTTTTTCGCCCTCTACTGTGAAGAGATAGATTCAAAAAAGAATAACGTGACCAAGAATAAAATACAATGGAAATATCTTGGACACAACACCCTATTGACCCTCGCGTAGCCAAGTTCATAGCGGCAAAAATTGCGTCAAGTAACTCATATTCACCATGGTCGTCCACCGGAGAAATAGAGAATTTATATGATAGTGTCTCTGGTATTCTCCCAGTAGGGCTCAAGCCCGAAATAGCCAAAGAAGTAGTATCACATATACGCTCCGTTTCGATCACAGAGGAAATTATAAAACGTCATCCTGCAGCCCGTTCAGCTGCACACTCTAAACATATTCAACGCGTCTATTCCTCCCGAGGGATTTTAGAGGCCTCACGCGCGGCCAAAGTTCCTCCTATGGGTTTGTTCAAAGAGATGATGATACTTGCTGGATATTCCGGGGAGCTAACTCTCAAAGCCATGAATAACCGAGTGAACCCAGAAGTATATTTTCAGAAGTATGACCTTGAGCAGATGAAAATAGCTTGCGAGAATGACGCATCTTGTCCGGCCCATCAGGCTTCTCGTCTTGCAATCTCTGAAGCGAACGAAAATACAGTTGTTGAGTTCTTCCGCGCGGCTAAAATACCATTTAGGACTCAAGAGCAATTAAAGGATTCCGGGATAACTGCGGCAACACCAGATATATTATTTGATTCGCCAGTGAGAATCAATGGCGTTCAATGTATCTGGCTCGATAACAAAGACTTTACGGCGCTTCCCCAAGGAAAGGTTCATGATAGCGCTATCAAACAAGCTGAACGCAATAATAGAATATATGGCCCGGGAGCTTTCTTGACTCGGGGCACATGCGTATTACACATCGGGGAATCACCTGTATTTGATACTCTCGATCTATTTACCCGTGGTGCAGATGGATTATTAGTTCCAACATCGGGAATCCAGGCTGCTATCAAACATATTGATACTCCTGAAGAATCTTTCCGCACAGAAATAGATATGCCTAAGTCACGATCAAAGTCAAAATCAAACCGGAGAAGTAACTCGCAGGGAAAATCCAGACGCTCAAAGCGAGGAGGCTCCCAACCATCTTCTCGCAGCCGCTATTCATCTAGATCCGCTAAGGCCACTGACCAGATGAGCATAACTCAGTTACAGATTATGGCAAAACAACGAGGCATCCCATTTGCTGGCCTTTCCAAACAAAAATTGATAGAACGTATTAACAAATACATAAAATGACGACTCAATGCGATACCAATATATCATTATATCGCCCGCCAAATGCCCCGCCTAGCCGAGGATGGATTCATTTGCATACTGGTTGCATGTTTGCTGGGAAGACTACGCACGGACTCGCGTACATATCCAAGTTCATCCTGGCAGGCATTTCTTGCGGGGCGATCAAATACTCCGAGGATACACGATACTCTACGACACAAATAATATCTCATGCTGGTAAGTCATGCGAAGCTCCGACACATGCATTATTGGATCTAGCAGATGTCAAAGAAATAGTTTCCAGGGAAAAATACAGAGTCCTGTTAATTGACGAGTTTCAGTTTTACTTGAATCCGCTGTCTATCGTGGAGCTTGCCCGGGATGGAGTCAAGATTATATTGACCGCACTAGATGGGGATTCCGCCGCAGAAATGTTCCCAAATGTCACAGCGATACTTCCTCATTTAGACAAAATAAAAAAACATAAGGCCATCTGTGTCTGCGGCGAGCCTGCTATTTATACCGCCCGCAGATCCTACAATGCTGACACGTATGAACAAATTGACATAGGAGGGGCTGATAAGTATGTGTCTTTATGCCGAGCCTGTAGGTATCATCAATAATCGATTCGATGATGTTTTTATTTTTTGACCTGATCGGGTCAAAGCAAATAAGATGCCGTCCACAGACACGCAGTTACTTCACGTATATAATCGAATCTCTTCTGAGCGAGTGCGTGAATGGATCATTGGTGCCACCGAGGCCGACTTGGCGGCAGCTATAGAAATAGGAGCCCCAGCCGCCATGGCGTTAGCAGAATCCCGCGAGAAAACCAAAACAGCCTTGGAGGCGGCAGCAAGAATAGTCCAAGAATGTTCTCAACTTCATCCTGGAGTCCCAACACGGGAACAAAACACACATACAAATCCATTATCTGTCATTACTAGAGAGTTTTCTTCGGCCGTGTTAGGATCCCAAGGAGAGGCAAATGTTTCAGAGATTCTTAGGAGAGAGTTCGGCCAAGAATCTATTGTCGACATGACAAAGACGGCCCGTGCAGGGGATTTCACACTGACTCATGCCGGAATATCCATACTAGTAGAAGTAAAAAACTATTCTAGTGTAGTCCCCGTGTCACAGGTATCTAAGTTTCACCGGGACATTATAGCGAGCTCCCTCACTGGGGGCATAATGGTGAGCGTTGGACATCACGGAATCACAAAGACTCCTAGAGGGTTTTCAGTTTCTTACCCGGCTGGAGAATCTAGGAGGCTAATTTGCGGATATGTGGATTCATGTGAACCTTCTGTGATTCTCGGGGGCGCCAGAATAATACTAGAAAAAGTAGCAATGGAAGAAATGCTCTCTCGTGGAGCCCGTATGGAACCTCAGCCAAGTCTAAACATATCTGAGATCTCCTCTTGCGTCCAGGCAATTTCTAGGGCTCGCTCAGAAATTCAGCAAAACCTAGGTGATATCTCAGGCAGATTAGTATCTGTGACAAATGGTCTCGTGTGCGCCGAGGCTAAACTCAGGGATGCTTGGGGTGACCTCAAAGAACAACAAGCCTCAGCAGATGTACCACCTATACTTGTCAACGCGGAACAACTGTTCGATGTCTCTAACTCTACAGGATATACAGTCTCACTTAGCAGATACACAAACGAAATCCTAGGGAATATGAAAGCAACAATAAACATCGTAGAAAAATCCGTTGCATCACATCATCGCGGTATCTCATCGAGTGCAAAAAATAAAATACCTTCCTGGAAAGTATCTGCTAGACAAGCAACGCACGTCTTGACAGGGATAATTATAAAGTTCCTAGGATCACCTGTGACTCTAATACCTAGGGATAGACTTACACCTGAACAAGTGGCCAGCGGATATTCCCAATTAGGGGATTTATTCCAAGTTGACACCCATGTACAAATACAAATGTCTAGCCGTTCGAATGCTTGGCTTGAAGAAGTTCTAAATGCTCGCGATGTGCCCTCATTTATATCAAAGGCAGGTCTTCCGGAAGCACCTGCGCGTGTCCAAAATATACCGGAGGCTATCGGATTCTTACCAGCGCCAGGGCAAAAAATAACAATACATGTCCCAGTGACACGTCGTGGAAAGTTCACTTAATCAACTCATCCAAACCGGCAGAAATGAGAGCTAATAGCATATCTTTTTTGGCCTGACGCGCAACGCTTAGCGATGCACTTTCAGCGATGCTATTAATTACGGGAGCGCTATCAACATCTTCCTTGTGTTGTTCACATGTTTGGTCAAGAGGTTTATCAAGCACCTCTTGTGTTTTTATCGGCGGTACCCAAGAAATGTCCTCGCTAGGAAATGTCGGCGCTGGTCCGCTCATAGAAAACAAATCCAATCTCCGGCTCCTATGAGACTCCCGAGAAAGAGCATCATTACTTTGTAAGCCCTCAAGTATGTCTCGAGTAAATTCTTCCATGTGAGTACTTGATATATTCTTTTTTGTCACCGCGACTCAAATTATGTAAAGCAAACATTATATAGAATCTCTCTTTTCCCGATATGTACAAAGATCTATCTCTACAAGAATTAGTCAAAGAGGCCGAACATGCCATATCATTGCATCGCGGTGTATTAATCACCGCATATATTGCCGCGGAGATATTTGCCAATAAGCACGAACTCATGCTAGGAGGAAGTGCTGGATTGGCTGGGATTTTCCAGGAACCACTAGGTGTGCCCGATTATATTTGGAGCTTTTACTGTGCTCGGCCATATCAAATCGCCAAGGAGTTCTCCGAGAATCTATTCTACCTAGGTGTGAAGAACGTATGCGTACATACTTATATACGAGGACAAGAGTTGAGCGTTACAATTGATGGCATTCCATATTTTCGATTCCATAGAATGTCTCTTCAGGCCAAGCCAGGCCCGAGCATTTCTGGCTGGTTCACCGGTGTCAATATATTAACTATTCCTATCGAGTTCGCTTTGGCGAAAATATATCAGTCGTTATACGACCCATCATTGTGCTTGGAATGGCCCAAGTTATTGGCTACTGAGGCTAAAATATTCGCTATGCTGGACGCAAAAAAGATAAATAATGGGCCGTTTACAAATGAGTCGCTGATTCATTTTGCTCCGGTGAAAAATAGCATACATGCTATAATAGCACTGGCTCTTTCCGGAATACTTGTGGGATTCACTACTAATTCCACAGACATTATCAGCGAGACCAAACCGGCCAAAATCAAACACATCCTCGAGAAAATATTTCGTGAGACAAAGAAGACCAAATCGCCTAACTTTATCGCAAGCAAATCTCGTGAACTAGGAATCCCTGGAGACTTTAGATTATCCCGAGATGAGTATTGGCCTACTCGCGGGAGACAGCATAAAGTGCACGTGTATAATAGCACAAGTTATGAATGCATACCCGGCATTCTAGATGAAGCAAGTGGGGTTATTGTCAGCTCGACCTGGGTGCGGCTACGATTTCAATGTCTGTATTCTAAGATTAGCCAGCGAGACAGAGATGATATTCTCGGAGGGTCTGCCAAGGACGCCTTTCCACAAGATTTATACTTTGGGACGCCAGAACTTCCAGCGGTATCCAGGAAAAAAATAACTGCAGAGGACCAATTCACGCCGGACTATTGTCCGAGCGTCGGCATCAGACCAAAGTAATAAATTTAATCTATCTCGAGGAAACAACACCAAAAAATAAGATAAGTCATGTATTGACTAATTATGCTTGGCCGAATAGTTCTTCCTCGAAGCTGTCTGGTTGCACGGTCAGTGATTCATCTGCAACAGCTTCTTCTTTCTGGATTGCAGTATTAGCGTCGTCGGCTAGTTTTTGTAAGTAATCTAGAAATCGCAAGTATCCCTCAGTGGTCTTGTCAGATAAGAACACATCTTGGACTCCTCGCTTAAGAGCCCAGAAATTCTTTGTTGCGTTCTTTTTATCTGATACAAAGGCCTCATATTTACTTTTTTGCTCATCGTTGAAGAATGATGACACAATGAAATCTGCTTGACTTTGTCCTTTACTTGTTAGGAACTTTGATGGCGCCTCAGGCTTGATTAGGGCTGGGGCTTTTGCTTTTCCCTTAGGTGCGGGTTTTGGTTTAGGTGTTGCCTTTCCACGAGTAGTAGAGCTAATCACTGGCATAATAGTTCCTATTGGCTCAGACCTAACATCGGAACCAGGAGAGAATATAGTACTACGCATAAGCGGATCGGCTACTGCGGAAATATCTTCCAGGGATACTTTGGGTGCTGGTGAGGTTTTCTTGGCCGGTGCCTTTGCTGGGGCTTTTTGATCACCTAGTACGGCAGCACGGAATGATGCCATATCTTGCGCTCTGAGAATGGTGTCTTCTTCTACAATCTTCTTTATTGCCGCGACGGTCTCATTATGTTGGGCAACCTGAGCGGTCTGAAGTTCAGCTAGTGCTTGACTTATTTCTGCGAGCTTTGCCAATACTGCATCTTTGAAGACTTTGATGTCTGCTTCAATTTGCTGGGAAGTATGCTTGGCCAGAATGTCTGATGCGGCGCTGATTCCCTCGAGGACAACCTTATCTGATACGGTGTTTTGCATACTTGTACGAATTAAGATGTTTACCTGATACTCGTTGATCATTCAATTTTTTTACCAGTAATTTTCATCGGGTAAAAAATTGAACTTTACCCAATCATACAGATAATACTTCATGTCAAGTCAACAAGAATGGACAGTCATTAAACGCGATGGTCACAATGAGCCAATTCGTTTTGACAAAATTTCTGAGAGGCTAAGGAAGATATCTGAAGGATTAAACGTGAACTATATTAAGATTTCCAAGGACGTAATCTCTCAAGGCATAGCCTCTGGCGTTACAACGACACAATTAGACATCTATGCTGCCCAGCAGGCTGCTTATAGTGCAGATGAACACCCTGATTATTCTATATTGGCCGCGCGCATCACCGGCTCGAACTTACGAAAGAATGTCCCACATAGTTTCCTAAATACTATGGAGGCCATTTGCGACAGAGTTAGACCGGACTTAATGGAGTTTATACGAGCCAATGCGGATGCTCTCAACTCCGCAATAGACTACAGCCGTAATTCTAGATTCTCATACTTGGCATATCAGATGCTAGAGTCTAAATATATGGTTCAGGGTTTAGCTTCCGCGGAACATATACGGCCAGAGGGAGTGCCTGTGGATGAACCAATAGTATATGCGTATGATGGGACCCCAATGATAATGAGAAACGGTATAGGCATCAGATTCGCTAGCAAAAAGAAGTTCACCCCAGTGGATAACCCACAACATATGTATATGCGCGTTGCTATTGCCGCTCGGGCACCGAATCTAGAAGAAGTTCTGAAAGTTTATGATAGCTTATCGAGCCAAATGTATACTCATGCAACCCCGACGCTATTCAACTCATGTATGTCCCGGGGACAGTTATTAAGCTGTTTCTTGTTATGTACCGAAGATAGCATAGAGGGTATTATGAAGAATGCCAAGGATGCGAGCATCATCAGTAAAAATAGCGGAGGCATAGGAATACATCAGACAAATATCCGTGGTGCTGGGGCGTACATTTATGGTACTTCCGGGATAACGAACGGTCTCATTAAACAGCTAGATATATATGACAAACTAGCGGCCACGTGGAATCAGGGTGGTGAAAAGCGCCCAGGTTCATTTGCCATATATTTGGAACCATGGCATTCAGACATACTAGGAATTTTGAGGAGATTCAAGCCACACGAAAGTGATACGCTCAAACAAAAATTATTCTTGGCGCTCTGGATTCCAGACTTATTCTTCAAGAAATTCTTTGCTCAAGAAGATTGGTGTCTATTCAATGATCAGACCGCTCCGGGGTTGGCAGATGTGTATGACGGGATGGAAGTCTGTACGAAATGTGAGTACTGTTATAACTGCAACTACTCTCGGGTGATGCTTGGGAAGTTTGCGGGATATGAAGGAGCCCCGGCGATACCTAATGCCAAACAGGCTACTTGCTCACATACATTTGCCCGGGTAGACGCATTCACTAGGCTTTACCACAAGTATGCCGGAGAAGGGCGTGCGATAACGGTCGTACCAGCAAAGGAAATAATGAGCTCTACTATTCTTGCCCTTCAGCAGTCTGGCGTGCCTTATTTGCTGTCTAAAGATGCC
>JACCDO011330979.1_pt1 | contig 12971 bp, 12 predicted proteins | sample 7446101 | NCBI WGS metagenome assembly JACCDO01 (sample SAMN15323440, study PRJNA562643) | freshwater metagenome | isolation source: river surface water | place: USA:Blue River Watershed | collected 2017-08-16
CCACATGGAACCACCATTTAAATTTATTTCTATTGATGTAGGATGCGGTAAAAAAAATAAATATTTTTTTTGATTTTACGCCACTTCTTTGAAATTCATCATAGGCCCAAACATGAGCTCGGTCCGAACACTCTGATAATCTTTTGTAGTCTGTTCTTAAATTGTTAAATATTTCTTGTGCCTTGTTTTCAGATTCCAGAAGAGTAGGTTCAAATTTAGGGGGGGCAATTTGATTAAATGATTTATAGCTTGGATTTTTAGACCAAGTTTGATGATGTGAATTTTTAAAAAGAACTCTTCCATTTGAAAGGTAAATTAATTTTTCAGATGGTAATTCTTTAATAATGGATGTTTTTGTATGGGCATAAAAACTTATAAAAAAAATAATTAGTAAAGAAAGATTCATTTTTTATCCCTAGGAAAAAATCCATTTTTCTTATCCTTACCAAAAATAAATTATGTTCTTCAATATCGGACCTTGAAATTAGGCCTAAATAAAGATTTCGAAAAATGAGATTGATTTGAATCATAGATGAAGCTTTTTTTTTAAATTACTTTTAATCGATTCTTTAATTACGGGAGTTCTTATGAAAACGCTTGAAAAGATTTTGGTTTGTACTGATTTTTCTCAAGATTCACAAAACGCTTTTTTGGCAGCAAAAAAGCTTCAACAAAAACTTGGATCGAAGATTTATTTACTTCATGTAAGTGAAATTCAAGTCGAATGGGATTGGCTTTTGACTGGTAGTCAGGGAGAAGAGAGTCATTTTTTGAGAAACAAAGACTTTCAAAATTTTCTCCAACGAAAAATGGATGATTTTCATCAAAATAATTTAGATAATACAGAGACAGTTATTCTTGAAGGAATTCCTTTTCAAAAAATTTATGAATTTATTTTAGAAAATGATATCAATTATGTTTTTGTAGGAAAACGAGGTAAAGGTCAAAGGTGGTTTCCTGTTGGGAGTTTAACGCAGAAGATAGTTTCTTCTTCGTCAATTCCTATTTTTGTTATTAAGCATGACTTTTCTCCAGTTCGAATAGCTGGTTTAGTTGATCCCTCAGGCCCTGGACATAAGATTGTAGAAATGACTGAAGAAATGTCTTATCTTTTTGATACTCAGGCAGAAATTATTTCAGTTTACAAAAATATGTTTGCCAGGAATGTTGGAATGGCACCATTTCGAATTTCTCTTAATCAATTGGATTTTTCTTCAGATGAAAAAGAAAAAATTCAAAACGACTTAACTGAATATATCAAAAAGTTTCTTTCTCCGAATTCAAAGGTTAAAATTAACATTTTATTTTCTGAAGAAAAGAAAATTTCTTATTTTTTAAATTTTTATCTCCAAAAAAACAAGACAGATCTCATTGTTTTACAACGTCATCAAAAGGGAATGTTGGATAAAATATTTATTGGAGAGGAAAGTCGAAGGCTGTTAGAGATTTTTGAAGGGAATATGCTCTTTTTACCACCTTAAAATCTCTCATTGGCAATTTCTTCAAGTTTTCTTAGATTTAAGATCACAATCATTTTTCCTTTTTGTTCAATTATTCCATTGTCTTTAAATTCTGTTAAAAACCGAATAAGAGTTTCACCCGCAATTCCAAGCATAGAGGCCATTTCAGTTCTACTGAGTTCTAGATTAAGAATGATAGAGTCTTTATTTTTAATCCCAAATTCAAATTGAAGTCGGGTTAAAAGCAAAGCAATTCTATTTTTTACCTTACTATACATTATTTCTATTTCATTATTTTCATGATGATTTATTTCATCACAAAGTTTTTTTAAAATCATTTTTGTAAATGTTTGATTTTGAGTTGTTAACTTTTGAAAAAAATATCCATCGATCGAGCATACATGTGTATTTTCGATTGGTGTTGCTGTTTGATGATGATCACTGGTTTGGATGATTTGCTTTATTCCAAGTATATCTCCATTTGTGGCAATTTCTCTTATATTTTCTCTCCCGTCATCAGTTACAGAGGTCAGTTTAATTTTTCCTTCACTAATGCAATATGGGCCAGAGAATTTATTACCTTGATGATAGAGCGAGTGATTTTTTTTAATCATCAGAGGAGTCTTATTTAAATATAGTTCTTCGATTTCACTTTCATTAAGGAATCGGAAGAGGCTTTTTTTAAAGGCTGGACAAGAATAGCAGGATTTTGAGTTTTTTGAATTTTCCATACTCAAAATCCTAAACTATCTTATAACAATTTTTCGAGTCCCTACCTGTGATATTAAGTTTTAATTTAGTCTATGGTTTCTCTTGTTTTTTTTGTGCAAGGTTTTCTAAAGGAAGGCCAAAGAAGATGAGTCCGATCCATTTTTTTATTCCATAACTAAATAGGGCCTGAGTTAAAGAAGAAAAAAGTCGGTATTTTTCTGAACTATATGGATACCAATTGGCCTCAATTTTTTTTGAATTTGAGTCAATTAAAACAGATTTAATATGACAAAATCCTCTCAGCCCAGGAATTCCTTTGTATCTACCTATTCCTGAATTTTTAGTTCCACCAAAAGGAAGGTTGTGATTTCCTTCAGATACCATAACGTTGTTGATAGAAATATTTCCTGTCATTATTTTCGATGAAACCCTTTGTGCCCTTTCTTTGTCTGCACTCCATACACTTGCAGATAGACCAAATTCTGAATCATTAGCTAGTTTGATGACCTCATCTTCATTTTTAAATTTAAATATGGGGAGAACTGGTCCAAAAATTTCTTCTTTATTTATCCTCAATTGATGAGTTGACTGTTCAATGATTATTGGTGGAATCATTTTATTTTTATAGTCCCAAGTCTGGCCGGTAAGAATTTTCGCTCCCTGATTGATGGCATCTCTTACCAGTTCAGCTACGATAGAGACTTGTTTTTCTGAAATCATCTCACCCATATCAGCATCGACTCCAAATTTTATTTTTTCTGTTTCTTGAATGAGAAGTGACTTAAATTGATCGTAAATCTTTTCATGAATATAGAGTCTCTCGACCGAAGTGCAGGATTGTCCTGAGTTTGTAAATGCCCCCCAGACAGCTCCTTTAACCGCTCTAAGTAGATCCACGTCTTCAAACACAATCATCGGGTCTTTGCCTCCAAGCTCTAATTCTACAGGAATAAGATATTGGGACGCTTGCTGCATAATTTTTTTTCCAGTTTCAACTGAACCTGTAAAAAATATTTTTTGAGGTCTTAATTCGATCAGTTGACTTCCTAGTTTTCCATCGCCATAAAAAAGTTGAACCCAGTCTTTTTTAAATCCACTTTCTTCAAGAACACTTTCCACAAGCCCTCTCAGAGGAGTCAATTCAGAAGCTTTATAGAGAGTGGCATTCCCTGCAAAAAATGAACAAGTTATTGGTACAATCGCCTGATAGAAAGGATAATTCCAAGGAGAAATCACAAGGATGGTACCAAGAGACTCATACCAAACTTGAGATTTTTTACCCATCATTGAAATAGGTGTCGGCATATTTTCTTTTCTGAGTGCTTTCTTACCATTATGTTCAATGAACTCTATGTGCTCAAGGAGAGGAAAAATTTCTGATATCAAAATATCTGTTCTGGATTTAAAAGTTTCTTCCTGAATTTTATCAATAATTCTCTCTTGGTTTTTAAGTATAACTTTTCTTAAACTAGTGATGAATTTTAAACGCTCATCTAAACTAAGCGAACTAATCTCTTTTTGTGCTGAATTGGCCTTTAATTTTATTTTCTCGATTTCGATTTCTTGCGTTGTTGTTGATGATCGTAGTATCGGATTAGCTTGTTGAAAAAGTTGTTCCATTTCAGTGTCCTCGATAACTTTAGAATTAATTGTAGATTTGTAATTTAAGTGAGTAAGAATTCTTGAATGACCATCCTTGTCATCAATCCCTGAATAATACATTGTAAAAATAATTCCTCTGAGCCCCAGATTAATTTGCCTAAGTATGGGAGCTGGCCAAAAGGGAAGTAGGTAGTGATAGGAGGCAATTTTAAGAATGAGTTTAATTATTGTCTTTGGTGTGAAAGCAAAAATTGATGTGAGTAATTTTAATCCTTCTTTGTCTTCAATCGTCATATAAGATGAAATTCGACCAAATTCATGGATGAAATTTGTTTCAGAAAATGAAGGTAATTCTCTATCTCCTGGAATAACGATGTCGCCAATTTTAGAAATCCCTTTTATTGAAAGTGCAGAAAAATCTGTTTTCACATCGCCTCCCTAATGATATTTGAAGAAGCTTTTTTTGATAAGGCCATAATTGTTAGTGATGGGTTGATTCCTGGAGCGTTTGGAAAACTTGATGAATCTGCAATCCAAATTCTTTTAAAATCGTGAAGATTAAAATTGGGTGATATGACAGATTTTGAAGAATTCGTACCTATAGCACATCCACCCATTAAATGAAGTCCTATTCCAAAATCTCCAGGGATTATTTCTTTTGCTCCTGTGGATGCTAAAATGGCATGAATAGCATTAAGTCCTTGTTGTTTTCTAAACTCATCTATTTCATTTAATTCTTTCTTTACAATAATTTTTCCATTAGATGTATGGATGATTTGCCCTGGATGAGTATCTCTAATGGCAACCTCAACGCAGGCCATTTTAGCAATTTTTTTCATCTTCAATTGATGTTTTTTTCCAAAGCCTGGAATAAGCATACTTATTGCTACAGGTGGAGCAAAAACGTTTTCTAACTTGAAGCCTTTTATTCGAAAGTTTTTATCTGCAGATTTCATGGATTGAAGTGGTCCTTTATGGGAATTGATTTCACGATCATAAAGTCCTAGGACCATAAATTGTGGATGAGTATAAAAATTTTCTCCAAGTGCAGGAATTTTATTTTTAAAATTATTTTTAAGAAGAAGTTTTGAATTTCCTATCGCCCCACTTGCTAAGACGATATGCCTAGTTTTAAATCGGTATTCCTTCCCATCTTTCCATTGACCACCAATTTCTGAGAGATCATCTCCATATTTAATATGGATGACTTCAAAATCACTTACGAGATCACAACCATTTTTTAGGGCCTTTCTTAAAGTTGTTACGGGCATACTTTGTTTACTATCGATTCTGCATCCTGAAAGACATTCAATGCAGTCATTTCCAACTTCAAATTCGCAATTGCGCTGCGCCCGTTTAAGAGGGGCACAGGTAAATCCATTTTTTTTAAAACCTTCCTCAAAAATGAGGGCATTATTATTTCTAAATTGAGATGGGATTTCTTGAATGGTGAGTTCTGCTTCAGCAGCGCTATACCAATCATGATAATTTTCAGCTCTGAATTCATCTATTCCAGAGACTTCTCTCCATCCTTTAAAAGCCTCATCATCAAATCGATCAACCAGGGCCTGATTAACAATTGACCCACCTCCAACTACTTTTGGCCTAAGTAGACCCAGAGTCGCTGAAGAATTTAATTCAATACCACCGCCCCAATACAGTTTAGAGTTTGAATCAATTTCTTTTTTAGGGTAGGAGGTACGTGAAAAGGCACTTCCTGCTTCGAGTACTAAAACTTTTCTCCCCGAAGATGAGAGATCTGAGGCCATAAATGATCCACTAATGCCTGCCCCTACGATAATCACATCATAGATTTTTTCTTCAATCATAATTTCTCCACTGAAATGAAAAAATTATAACAATCTAGATGTTTTTTGTTTGAGAAAAATTTTAAAAGAGGGTTTTTGTTAGATTGTCGAGCTGAAAAGCTCCTTTTCAGTTTGTTCCCTCAGGTAACTATCAAAACTCATAGCAATGTTTCTTGAAAAGATTTTACCAAGAGATGAGATGTGTAATTGATCAGACTCAAACGAGACAAGTCCATCGTTTTGAAATTCCTCAATTTCTTTCATAATTTTTTCAGAGTAAGGAAGAGAACTAAGTTCTTCGAGATTTGCCTTTTGGTGGCAGAGTAGATCAAGAATAATTTGTTGAGTTTTAACGTCGGTCATTGAGTGTTCATGTCCGTGAGAATGGGGAAGAATTCCTAAATTGACTTGATTTTGATATTCGGAAAAGTTTTTCTCGTTTTGCCTGAAACTTTTTGAAGAATCTGAAATTGAGCTGGGGCCAAGTCCAATAAGAAGTTCTGTTTTCTTATCGGTGTAGCCCATAAAATTTCGATGTAGTTTTTTTTGTATTAAAGCATTGGCAAGATAGGAATCTTTTTTAGCAAAATGATCCATCCCAATTTCTATAAATCCATTTCTCTCTAAAAGTTCTTTTCCGTGATCGTAGATCATTCTTTTAAGTTCTGGATTAGGCAGATCTTCCGATTTGATAAGTTTCTGATTTTTAATCTTGTCTGGTAAATGAGCAAAACTATAAAAGGCAATTTGATCGGGATTGAGTTTGATGACTTCCTCAATCGTATCTTCAATTGATTTTAAGCTTTGCTTGGGAAGTCCATAAATAAGATCAAAATTAATCGAATCAAACCCCATTGAACGTGCTTGTTCTACAATTAAGCGTACAAGTTTTGAATCCTGATAACGATTGATACTTTTTTGAACATTTGAATCAAAATCTTGAATACCTAAGGAGAGACGCTTGAACCCAAATTTTTTTAAAACTTCAAGATGCTCTCTTTGGCAGGTCCTTGGATCAATTTCAATTGATCCAACAAAAGTTTTAGATTTATAAGGTTCAAACGATTGGAGAAGATGATTTAAGTTTATTGGAGACAAAAAAGTGGGTGTTCCTCCTCCGAGATGAAGCGAGTTTATTTGTGGTGTTTGCTTAAAATTTGCTAAATAAAGACTCCATTCTTTTATGATTGAGTTGAGAAGAGGAACTTCAACATCATGATTTTTTGTAATAGTTCTATGACACCCACAGTAATAACAAAGTGACTCACAAAAAGGGATGTGTATATACAGATCAATATTGTTATTTTTTTGCATCCCCTCGTTTATGTGTTTAAGCCATTTTGTTTGATCGGTGATCTTATTCCAAAAAGGAATAGGAGGATAACTAGTATATCGAGGACCTTTCTTTTTATATTTGTCTATTAATTTAATTTGATCCATGTCTTTGTTTTCTTAGTTTGTTAAAAATTTTAGTTTCAGTTCTCTCCGAACCCAGAGGCCATGCATTGTGAACCTGATCTTTAGACGCATTTTGAGGGCGTCCTCTTCTTTTTTTTTCCCATGGATGGGATTTATAATAAGGAGTTTGGCGGGCCTTTGGAAATTTCCCATTTGCAGGAACTTGATTAATGATTGATATCACTGAATCGAGGAAGCCAAAAAACTTGTTGAAAACTTTATTGATTTTGTTTTTTTTCATATTTCCCCCTAAATCTCTTAGCATCATGCCTTTAATCTTTGTTCTCTTCACTGATTGAGATCAGGTTTTTTTGCGAGACTGATCATGTCTTAAGCATCCTCTCGAGAGTAAAGTTGTCCTACCTTAAGGAGGTTTTTATGAAATCATGGAACAAAGTCGTCATTTCGATATTAGGAGAAGGGGAAGAAGTTGAAGTTTTTAGATCCCTAAGTCAGATGCCTCTGATGAATCAATCAGAGTTGACATTTGTCACTCTCGTTCGCTCCATAGAATATGGTTACGGTCTTGGGGAATATAATTTAATTTTTCCTGTCGCTGATGATAGAGAAAAAATTAAAAGTGAAAAAATAAAAAAACTGAAATCTCTTGTTGAAAAAAATTTACCCAGCAATTTTAAGGCAAAAATCAATTTTGATTGTTTATTTGACGAAAATCCCAAGGAAAAACTTTGCAGTTTTTTAAATGAAATGAAAGCTGACGTGGTTGTGATGGTTGCTAGAAAAAAAAGAGGTTTGTTTGAAAGTTCTTTCACTCAGTATGTGGCCAAACACACTGATGCCGATGTTATGATATTAAAACATCATGAGAAAAAATAAAAAGGAGTCCTCGTTATATGTCACACACCATGAGTGTTTGTTCCCAATGTCACTCCGTCAACAGAATAGATCGAGATCGAGCTCTCAAAAAAGAAGCAGTCTGTGGAAAGTGTAAGAGTCATTTAGATCTTCATGGACTTGTGACGAATGTGAACACTGATCATTTTTGGAAAATTGTTCAAAAGAGTGATCTTCCTGTTATCGTTGATTTTTGGGCCTCATGGTGTGGGCCCTGTCAAGTCTATGGGCCAGAATTTCAGCGGGCATCTGTTGAAATTTCAGGAGCTGTATTTTTAAAAGTAAATACGGAAACGGAGCAAGCTCTTTCTCATCAATTAGGGATTCGTGGTATTCCATGTACAATCATATTTAAAAATGGAAAAGAAGTGAAAAGGCAATCAGGAGCGATGAATAGTCATCAAATAAAAGATCTTTTGTAAAAATTTATTTTTAATATTGTTTGATTTAAAGCAATAATTTGTCCAAACTATTAGAAGTTCAAATTTTTAGGGAGGATATATATGGAAATGACTTCAACTAATAAAAAAGCAAATTCTGCGTTTATGAAAACACTTACTCCGTCTGCTGAACTTGCAGCTGTTATCGGTTCTAATCCTGTTCCAAGAACAGAAGCCGTTAAGCTTATTTGGGATTATATTAAGGCGCACAATCTTCAAAACCCTAACAACAAAAGAAACATTCTTGCTGACGATAAGCTTTCAAAGGTTTTTGGGAAGAATGAAGTGACTATGTTTGAATTGACTTCTCTTCTTGGAAAACACCTCCACTAAAGAGATGCAAAGCGAATTTATTCGCTATCCAATTGTAAAAAATGACCTTCTGAGGGCATGGGATTCTGCTGATGAACTTCTTGTAGGCAAAGTCAGGGAACTCCATCCCCTTGGAAAAAAAATTCTTATCCTGAATGATTCTTTTGGATATATCTCGATTCAGCTTAAGGAATATCTACCAGTTTCGTATTCGGATTCTTTTTTAAGCACCCGAGCATTAGAGATTAATTCAAATAATTTAATTCATTCAGTAAGTGATCTCTCTGAGCTCGTTGGACAATTTGATCTTGTCCTTGCAAGGATTCCTAAAAATCTCTCTTTCTTTGAAGATTGTCTCATTCATCTATCTCAACTTTTAAGGCCTCAAGGTCAGCTCATTTGCACCTCGATGCTAAAACATCTTCCTTCTGGAGCCTTCGATTTGATTCAAAAGTACATTGGTCAAACCACAACAAGTCTGGCCCAAAAAAAGGCAAGACTGATTTTTGCGACACTCGAGAAATCCTCATCTATTCAGCAATATCCAAAAAAGGTTAAGTTGGATGGATTTGAAAAATTATTCACCCATCACTCAAATATTTTTAGTCGAGAAAAACTTGATATTGGAACTAGATTTTTTCTTGAACACCTTCCAAAAAACCAATCAGGTGTGATTCTTGATCTTGGTTGCGCTAATGGTGTCGTAGGTATTAAGGCAAAACTTTTAAATCCAGAGGCAAAAATTATTTTTTCAGATGAGTCATTCATGGCGATTCAAAGTGCTAAGACCAATTATGCTGAATATTTTAATGATGAAGCTGAGTTTGTTTGGACTCATTCTTTTGAAACAGGAAAAAATCAATCAGTGGATTTAGTTCTTTGTAATCCTCCCTTTCACGCTCAACATACTGTTGGAGATTTTCTTGCTTGGGAGATGTTTAAAGATGCCAAAAGAGTGTTAAAATCTCATGGAAGACTTATTGTCATTGGGAATAGGCACCTCAATTATCACCTCACATTAAAAAAACTTTTTTCCGATGTTCAATTAATTGATCAAAATTCAAAATTTGTGATTCTTTCAGCCTCGTGATTTGATGCCTTGAGTAACCCTTTTAAATGTTTTTCTTTATCTTTGAATTATGGTAAAAGTTTCAATTATTTTTATCGATTTTAATTAGGGAGATCCTATGAAATTCTACACTCAATTAGGTCTAGTGACAGATCGTCCAACTTCGTTATTTTTCAATTCTCGTCCAGAATTTTTAATCCAAAAAACGATTGAAAAGGGAGAAGGAAAGTTTTCAAAAGATGGATCCCTTGTTGTTTTGACTGGCAAGCATACTGGCCGATGTGCTGGGGACCGTTATGTTGTGAAATCGAAATCAACAGAAGATATGATTTGGTGGGAAAATGCTATAAATATGATGTCCACTGAACATTTTGAAAAGCTTCAGAAAAAAGTGATTCAATCTCTAAACGAAGAAAAAGAACTTTATATCACTGAGCGTTCTGTAGGCGCTCATGCTGAGCATAATATTGGAGTAAGACTTGTTACTGGTTATCCAAGTCACAGCTTATTTGCCACAAATATGTTTAGATCTCTTGTGCGTGAACTTGATGAAAGAGATTTTACAATTCTTCATGCTCCAACTCTTACGCTTGATCCAAAAGAATTTGGACTTAAAGCTCCTCAAGTGATTGTGACTGATTTTGATAAAAAAATCACGATCATCGTTGGAACTCTTTACGCAGGAGAAATTAAAAAGAGTATGTTCTCTGTTTTAAATTACATTCTTCCTGACAAAAAAGTTCTTCCTATGCATGCTGGGGCCAATCGTCTTGAAAATGGTGATTCTGGAGTGTTTTTTGGCCTATCTGGAACAGGTAAGACAACTCTTTCAACGGACCTTGGAACATTTCTCATTGGAGATGATGAGCATGGTCTTTCTGATGAGGGGATTTTTAATTTTGAAGGGGGCTGTTACGCCAAGACTTATAAATTAAGTCCTGAAACAGAGCCAGAAATCTGGAAAGCATCAAATCGTTTTGGGGCGATGCTTGAGAACGTGACTCTTAATGAAAAGACTGGCGAGGTTGATTATTTCAGCAAAGATATCACTGAAAATGGAAGATCATCTTATCCATTAGAATTCATCGAAGAATTAGAACACTCTTCAAAAGGAAGTATTCCTAAAAATATGTTCTTCTTGTCTGCAGATGCATTTGGAATTCTTCCTCCTGTCGCTAAATTAACTAAAGATCAGGCCATGGCCTATTTCGTTTTAGGTTATACGGCAAAATTAGCTGGAACTGAAATCGGTGTAACTGAGCCAAAAGCCGCTTTCTCTCCTTGTTTTGGAGCTCCCTTCATGCTGAGACACCCTCGAGTTTATGCAAACCTTTTGGGTGAATACCTTGAAAAATACAACATTAATGTATGGCTTGTTAACACAGGTTGGACCGGTGGAGCTTACGGAGTAGGTGAGAGATTCCCATTAAGTGTGACGAGAAAAATTATTCGCTCTATTCAAAGTGGAGAAATCCATTCTTGTGAAATGGGAGCAGATCCTGTTTTTAAATTTATGATCCCTAAAAATATCGCAGGAGTTGATTCCAAAGTTTTAAATCCAAAACTTACTTGGAAAAACCCCGAACAGTACGATGTTGAAGCTCTAAAATTAGTATCGTCATTTAAAAAGCAACTTGAAAAATTTGGCCAAGACTTTTGACTAAAAATATTGAAAGGGGGCAATTCGCAGGCCCCCTTCTTTTTATCCTTACGCTTATTTTTCAATTCGCTCCGACGAAGGATGCGAATACTTTTTTGGCCATTTTCATTTGGGTTATTTGTAACTGGCTTTTTACCTCCATCCCCTTGTTTGCCACAGGGCTTTTTGGGGTAGGGCTCTCCGTTATTCTGGGTCTAGTTACAGCGAAAGAGGCTTTCTCACCATTATCTGACCCTCTCATTTATTTATTTCTTGGTGGATTTTTTATCGCTAAGGCCTTTGAAGTCATTGAACTCGATAAAAAGCTCTCCCTTTGGATTTTAAGTCATCCTATTGTCCGTGGAAATGTGAGGCGAAGTCTTCTATCCATCATACTTTTGACTGCCTTTATCTCTATGTGGGTTTCAAATACGGCGACGACGGCAATGATGATTCCCCTTGTTCTAGGTATGATGAAGAATTTAGGAGTTGAAGAAGAAAGACCAAGGCACACTTTACTTCTGTCAATTGCTTACGCCGCGACTATTGGTGGGCTTGCTACACCTTTAGGCTCTCCTCCGAATATCATTGTGATGGGAATGTTAGAAAAACTAGCAGGTATTAAATTAAGTTTTTTTACTTGGATGATGTTTGCCTTACCCATAACATTTATTCTTCTTATTTGGTTGAATCGTTTCTTACAGAGGGAATTTAGAGATTTTAGTATTAAGAGCGAACTTTTAAGTTATAAATTGACTTTAAATAAAAAAGATAAGTACCTGATTCTTATTTTTTGTCTTGCCGTTTTTCTCTGGTTTTTTCCTAGTCTTTTGATCGTAACTCTAGGTCAAAACCATGAGCTTTCAAAACTTTTTGATGAAAGATTAAATCCTGGTGTCGTTTCAATCTATCTTGCTTGTTTTCTTTTTATTTTTCCTTTGAGATCAAGTTCTAAAATTCTCACTATTAAAGAGGCAATGTCTATAGATTGGGGATCACTCATTTTGTTTGGAACCGGAATATCCTTAGGGCAAGTTTTATTTAAAGTGGGAATAGCTGATTGGATAGGTGGATTTTTAATGAATTCTATCTTAGGTATGCCTAACATTATTTTTTTATTTATCATCATAGCCTTTACTTTATTTTTTACTGAGCTTGCGAGCAATACCGCTACTGCCAATATTTTACTTCCATTAATCATTGGAACTTGCCTTAAGGCAAATCTGAATCCAATTGCTGTATCTTTGGCCTGTGCCTTAAGTTGTAATTTGGCCTTCATGCTGCCTGTTGGAACTCCTCCTAATGCCATAGTTTATGGAACAGGTATGGTGAGTCTAAAGGAAATGATGCGCAGTGGTTTTATGCTTAATATCGTATCTGTCATAGCTATCACTCTGGTGGTTTATTTTTTTCAATTTTTTCTTTAAATGACACCCTGAACTTCATTAATTTATTGGCAACGATGGAGGGGTAAAATGCAGCGACATTTTTTAAGTTTTTTATTTATCTTGTTTTTGACTACCCAAGCTTTTGCTGGAGTGGCAACTGTTTTAGAAGTGGTTCCAGGCCCGGAGGCCTTTGCCAAATTATCCAATGGTGAAGTGCGATTTCTAAGCC
>JACCDO012048333.1_pt1 | contig 12971 bp, 21 predicted proteins | sample 7446101 | NCBI WGS metagenome assembly JACCDO01 (sample SAMN15323440, study PRJNA562643) | freshwater metagenome | isolation source: river surface water | place: USA:Blue River Watershed | collected 2017-08-16
AAAAGGAGGGAAATATATATAAAGAATAGGGGAAAAATTTCTGCATTATCAGCATTTAGATGCTAATTGATGTATCAAATCCTTTACAGCATTGCGTTTTAGCCAATGTCGACTTGTGATAGCCATAAATAAAACCGACATAATTTGACATTATCCCGGCAAAACTCGACATAAACCTTGTGCCCTACCGGGCAATATATACTTATGGGATAATAAATATTTCTATAATCGTGGTTAATATACCATAGGTTGACTATATTTGTACAATGACACGCAAGGCGTGCAATTCAGTAAATTAAATTATAATCAAATGGTAGAAACATCAGGAATTGGGTACTCACCCAAGGATTTGCAGTTCGGTTCGGACGGCAGGAAGAAATTAATCAGCGGTGTAGTTAAGATGTCCAAGGCTGTTAAGTCAACTCTTGGACCAAGTGGTAACACTGTACTCATTGAGAGTCCACATCACACACACGGCATCACAGTCACTAAGGATGGTGTAACAGTTGCCAAGTCAATTGACCTGATTGACCCAAGTGAGAACCTTGCGGTTAAGATGATGAAAGAGGCAGCGGACAAAACAGCTACTTCAGCGGGTGATGGTACGACAACAGCTATTGTTCTTACAGAGGGATTGGTACTTGGAGGACTTGAGCATATCAAAGAGGATATGAACAGGACTGAGGTGCTTAGACATATGGTGGACATAAGCAACAAGGTGGTGGACAAGTTAAGACGCAAAGCCAAAAAAGTAAGTAGCAGTATGTTATTGGATGTGGCAGCAATCTCAGCGAACAACGACAGAGAGATTGGTCGCATCATTGCAGAGGTGTATAAAGATGTGGGCAAGACCGGTATTGTAACTGTGGAAAGAAGCCAAACGAATGATACATATGCAGAGACGACTAAGGGTTTGAAGTTTGACAGAGGATATTTGAGCCCGATGTTTATCAACGATGCCAAGAAAGACGAGTGTGTGTTTGAGGACGTGATGGTATTGGTGTGCGATATGGAGATAGCGAACATTCTTCAGATTGAGAATGTGTTGAAACCTATAATTTCCGAAGGAAAAAAATTGCTTATTATCTCTCCGTGTAACACTAATGTGGTGAACACGCTTGCAGCGAACTCAGTTAAAGGGAATTTAAAAGTGGTCGCTGTGCCTCCTCCAAACTTTGGTTATAAGCAGCACGAGTTGATGCAAGACATTGCGATTAGTGTAGGAGCGACTTACTATAGTGAGAAGACGGGTGACGACTTGAGCCATATCAACTACGGAGACTTGGGTCACGCAGCAAAAGTTATTGTGAGCAAAGACAAGACTGTCATTATTCGCAGTGCAGCTAAAGCTGATGAGACAAAAGTTGAGGAGAGAGTGAAGCAGTTATGGGATGCACACAAAGAAGCGACTAAGAAAGGTGACAAAGATTTCTTGTTGGAGCGTATTGCCTCACTAACAGGTGGCATAGGTGTGATTTTTGTGGGTGGTCAGACTGACCTTGAGCAGAAAGAGTTGTACGACAGGGTTGATGACGCTGTGTGTGCTGTTCGTTCCGCACTTGAGGAAGGAATTTTACCGGGTGCCGGCAAAGCATTGCTTGATGAGAGTGCTGAGTTGGGTGAACCAAGTAATAGTCGTGAGTATGACGCTGCATTAAGTATTGTTCGCAACGCTCTTATGGCTCCATTCCAACAAATCTTGGCTAACGCAGGGTTGAAACCAAGCGATGTGTACAAGGATAGCACTCCTGTTGGTCACGGATACAACTTGAAGACAGGTGAGATGGGTGACTTGGTAGCTATGGGTGTTATTGACCCGTTGAAAGTTACAAGGTCAGCGTTGCAAAACGCAGTCAGCGTAGCTACAACCATCCTAAGTACCAATGCAATTATCACAATGGCTCGTACATACGAGCAGCAAAACTAAAAATATGTTTCAGACATCATTTATACCTCAAGGTTGGGAATGTCCTAAATGTAAAAGAGTATATTCTCCGACAACAAATATGTGCAGTCATTGTCCTGAGCATACTCAAGGGGTAGCTTCTACAGGGACTCTTACTACATCTACTGCTCATTTTCATAATTTTGAATCTGATAAAAAGAGTTCATCAAAAACAAAATGTAAAATATGTGGTAGAGAAAAATGGGAACATCCTATTATTTCATATACTTAAAACTAAAAATATGTTAATAGAAAAAATTGCTCAAGTAGCACACGAAGTAAACAAGGCTTATTGCGAAGCAATTGGCGACAAGTCTCAAACAAGTTGGGAAGATGCTCCGGCTTGGCAGAAAGAGTCTGCGGTATTAGGTGTAATGTTCCACATGGAACATCCTGACGCAGGTCCTGATGCAAGTCACAATAGTTGGATGAAACAAAAGGTTGACACAGGATGGGTATATGGTGAGGAGAAAAATCCTGAAGCAAAAACACATCCTTGCATTGTACCTTTTGAAGAACTTTCATTAAGCCAACAAGTAAAAGACCATTTGTTTCGTCAAGTAGTTCACAGTTTAAAAGATTTCAAATGCGACCAATAGGCAAATACATTGTAGTCAAAGATGTACAAGAGACAGTTACCACTGAGAGTGGCTTGATATTGTCAGGTGAGGACACCAATCAGTTACGCTACAAGCGTGCGATGGTGATAGCACCCGGCACTGACGTGAGTGTCATTGACGAAGGTGACGAGCTGTACTATGACAAGGCTCATAGCTTCACGATGCTGATAGATGATACGCAGTACACCATCATCTCTGAGAGAGACGTGGTGGTTGTGATTTAGTCTTCGGTAGATTCAGGTGCAGGCTTCCTGTACTTATTGGCTTTTTGATAAGCATTCATCTCGATAATCATATTTCTGTAAACCTTATCGTTGTAGGAGACATTCTTCAAGAACATAGGGTTTGCAGAAATACTTGTCGGGATTTCTTCCCCATTTAGTTTCCTATAGATGTCAAGCACAAGACGAGTTGCCTTGTAGCTAAGTTGGTAAAGTGCCCTGCCATTGGGTCCACGTCTTCTGAAGGTTTCAATCCAACCTTCTTTGTGCAGTCTTTTAAACCTTCCCACTTCCCAACTTACGAGTTCTGCAAACTCGTCAAACTTCTCCTTCCCAAAGTACCCTTCTGAGTAAAGAAACAAGATTATGTCGAGGTCAGCTTGGCTTAATTGGAACTTTGCCTTGTAGTAATACCTGATGACTCTCCAAAATTTTAGGTAGTCTTTTGGTGTTGTTTTCATTTAATTAAATTTTATTACATTTGTAAAGCAAAGTTATAAATTTATTATGGCAAAGGGTAAAAAACAAGAGTCTGAAAAAACGCTAAGAGAATCCTTAGATGCCATAACATTTAAGAACGAGCAAGCACAAAGAATAAAGTCCATTCAAGAAGGTAAAGAGAGACTTAAAGATAGAATGGCGAAGAATAGAGATAGACGTGTGTCTGCTGCGAGCAGAATATCAGGATTGCAAACTTTAAATTCTTCTTTAGGTAATCAATTTAAAAAGTAAACGATGGCAACTAAACAATTAGGAAATCCAAAATGTGCACCGGGAAAATCTTGTGCTGCTACAACAAGCGAAGGTATTCGTGAAGACAATCGTTCTGCATCAAGCCTTGCACGTGGTGCGAGACAAGAGCAACGTTTAAGTAATAAACTTTCAAGAGAGAGTGCTCGTGAGCAATCATCTTTTGCAAAAAAGTATAACAAAGCATATGACGCTGCTGAGAAAGCTAATCCTGAGAAAGGATATAAGTACTTAGATAGCGTTGCTATGGTAAATGTTTATGGTCGTAAAAAATAAATAATAAATTCTAAAAAAAAAACAAGATGAAATCAACTCCAAATTTACCTGCATCTTCAAGAATGAAGAATCCTTCAGGCGGTGGTCCGTCAATCAAAGGAGCATTACAAGCAAAACCATTAGCAATGTCTAAAGGCGTTCCTTCTAAAGGTGCTAAGGTTGCAGTTAAAGCTGCAGGCGTAGCTAAAAAATTAGTTAAAAAAGCAAAGTAAAAAGTTATGGCAAAGTCAAAACACGAAGAAGTTATTCAGCAAGATGTTGAATTAACTGAAGAGATTGAAGCTCAAGTTGAAGAAGCAGTTGCTCCAAAAGATGCATATGCAGTACCTCAATTAAAAAAGAAAGACGCTGCTGACCCTTATCCGGGACACGCAACTCGTGCTTTTAGAAGCTAATTATTATGGCGAATAAGTCAAATATGAAATGTAATCGTCCTGTTCCATCGGATAGACCCGGGAAGAAAAGGATGGTAAAAGCCTGTTCCAATGGGGAGGAGAAACTCCTCCACTTTGGAGCAAAGGGCTATGGCAATAATTATTCTGCCGCTGCTCGTAAAAGTTTTAAAGCAAGACATAGTTGCGATACAGCTACAGATAAATTGACTCCAAGGTATTGGGCGTGTAAGAACTTATGGGCAGGTCCCGGAGGTTCAACCACTTCTAATCCAAAAGGTCGCAGAGGAAAATACTAATGAAAGACGCCTGTTATAAAAAAGTCAAAGCATCGTATGATGTGTTCCCATCTGCTCGTGCATCACAAGCAATAGCTAAGTGTCGCAAGAGTTCAGGTGTTGTGAGAAAGACTGAGGCAGGTAGTAGTTTGAAAAGATGGGAGAAAGAGAAGTGGCAGGATACACGCACAGGAAAAGCGTGTGGTGCAGGTGGTAGCAATGAATATTGCAGACCAACAACAAGAGTGTCTTCAAAGACACCAAAAACAAAGTCGGAAATAAGTCCTTCTAAACTTACCGCTAAGAAAGCTGAGAAGTCAAGAGTTGGTATGGGTAGAAGAGTTTCAAATATTTAAAACTAATATGATGAGCAAGTTTAAACAACTAAGCGAAAAGATTCAAAAGAAACAAGGTGTTAGTGAGAAATCAGCTAATGCTATCGCAGCTACCATTGGTCGTAATAAATATGGTGCCAATGTTTTTACTAAATTAGCAGCGAAAGCTAACAAAGGAAAAAAGAAATAGTATGAAGCAGGTAATCAAAAAAGCAGCAAAGTACGAATCTAAAAAATCTTTAGATGGAGCTATGAAGTTTCTTAAAGGTAACGTAAGTAATCTTTCTAAAAATAAAATCAAATCAAATGCAAAATCAACAAAAAAGTAAAGGTCTTGGCGACACTATTGAGAAGTTCACAACAGCTACCGGCATCAAGAAGGTGGTAGAGACTGTATCGAAAGCAACAGGCAAAGATTGTGGATGCAACAAACGCAGAGACGCATTAAACAGAGCATTTCCTTATCAAGATAAAAAATAAAAAATATGTCAGTTTTTAAAACAACATTTTCAAGAGCATTAGCGGTTATCCCAAGTGATAATGCAAACGTGCCATACCCTGCACCAAGTGCAAGCGGAACAAATACATCAGTGGCTGTAGGGGCTCTTGTAGACTCTGCTGCTACCTTCAATACAAAGAATGTAAAGACAGGTGACATTGTGTACAATACAACTGATGGTACTGCGGCAACAGTTCTTGTAGTAGTTAGCCAAACAGAATTGTTGTTAAACGCTGACATCTTTACTGCAACTGCTAAAGCATATGTGGTATATGCAGCAAGTCCTCAGACATCAAACGGCAATCCGGGATGTTTCTTATATGTTGGCGGAGCAGGTAACGTAAAAGTTACAACGATTGGTCAAGATGTAGTTACATTCACTGCAGTTCCTGTAGGTACAGTATTACCTGTTCAGGTAGTAAAGGTACACGGCTCAGGCAGCGGTACAACAGCAACACTTATTAACGCACTTTGGTAAAATAAAAAGCTATGGCAAAAGCAACAAGCGGCAGTTCCTATATCAAGAAGCCTAAGAAAAGAGGTGTAGCTGCAAAAAACCAAACGAGCAGTAACAAGAATAGTAAACTTTATAAAAAGCCGTACAGAGGTCAAGGACGATGAAATATATACAATACTTAATAGCATCTATACTTCTACTATTTGCACCTATTCACGGATTGCTGATTGCTGTGGCGTCAGCTATAATCCTTGATACAATTACAGGAATCTTTAAGTCAATCAAGTTAAACGGGTGGAAGAGCGTGAGAAGTAGGAAACTATCAAACATCGTAAGTAAGATGTTATTATATGAGGTATGTGTGTTGTTCTTGTTCTTGATGGACAAGTATTTATTGAATGAGTTTATAATGCACGCATTTGGATTTCAGTATATGTTTACTAAAATCTGTGCTATATTGCTTATGTTTATTGAACTTGTATCTATAAAAGAAAACATTGAGGAGGCTTTTAAAATAGACTTTTGGAAGACACTTAAGAAGGTATTGAATAGAGCAAAAGAAATAAAAACTGACATCAACGATATTAAATGAAAGACCAAGTTACTTTAGATAGAATAAAACTGCTTCATCCAAAACTTAGAGATGAGGCAGTCTTGTTATATGACGAGATTTGCAAGGCATTGACAGGTAAAGCTATCTGTAGATTTACTCATACACATAGAACGTTTGCCGAGCAGGACGCATTGTACGCTCAAGGAAGAACCAAGAAAGGTTCTAAGGTAACAAATGCAAGAGGTGGTCAGTCATATCATAACTATGGATTGGCAATTGACATTGCATTACTTGTAGATAAGGATGGCAATGGCAGCTTTGAGACAGCAAGTTGGGATAGTAAGACTGACTTTGATGGTGACAATAAAGCTGATTGGCAAGAGATTGTTGCTATATTCAAGAGATATGGTTACGAGTGGGGAGGAGATTGGAAGTTTGTAGATGCCCCTCATTTTCAAAAAACATTTGGCAAGTCTATTGTAGATTTGCAAACATTACATAAAACCGACAAAGTTGACAAGAACGGCTTTGTATTAATCTAATACCTATGGGGAAATACCTTACATTGGCGTTAGTTATTCCCCTTTTATTCTCTTGTGCAGCAAGGAAGGTGGCTGTAACTAAAACCCAAACACAGACTTATACAGACAGCGTAGCTGTTGAAAAGAAAGATAGCGTTAGCGTTCAGCAGAACGCTATTGTCATTACAGATAGTACTGAAGAAGTTGAGGTAACTCCTATCGACACATCCAAGCCTATAATCATTGGCACAACCAAGTACTTTAATGCTAAAGTAAAAGTGAAGAAAGCACGAAGACACCTTGTGGATTCGTCCAAGACTGTAGTGGTTAGGTCACAGCAGAAGGAGCTTTCTGTAAAGAAAGAAGTTAAGCAGAAGACAACTGACAAGAAGGTTGATAAGAAAGCAAACTATCTATTTTATTGGTGGCTTCTATTGCTTCCAATTATCCTATGGCTTCTATGGCGATTCGGGAGAAAATGATAATTTTTATTTACTATATTTGTATAAATTAAACTTAAATCAAATGGCAAATCAGACATTAACAGCAGAAGAATTAGATTTCATCAAGACAGGTACGCAAGAGTTTACTAAGATTAAGATTGCTCTTGGAGACCTTGAGTTAAAAAAGCAGTCTCTTATTTCTCAAGCAGAGAAAATAATGGAGGCTTTTTCAAATAATGAGAAAGTATTAATTGAGAAATACGGTCCTAATGCTGTAATCAATACGCAAACAGGAGAAGTAAAACAAAAAGAAAATGGGAAAAATTAGTTCATACCCAATCAATGCGTTACCTGAGTTAGACGATAAACTCGTAGGAACACGTATTGGTGGCAATCCGCCAAATGCAACGTATAATTTTACGGCTGCAGAATTATTGGAGTTGTTTCAAGCAAATTTCAATGCACCTGCAATTGTTATTGCAGATGTACCTGTTTATGCTGACAATGCGGCTGCTGTTACAGCAGGATTAGCTGTTGGTCAAATTTATAGAACAGGCGATGATTTGAAAGTAGTACATTAAAAATTTCTTAGCGGATGTCAAAGATTAGTACATATGAGGTAGCTCCCTCACCCAAGTTATCCGACAAACTAATCGGTACAAGTGTTGGAGGAGAGATTGAGGATATAACCTATAACTTTACTCTACAGGAGCTATTAGAGGTATTCTTACCTGTTATCCCTGCAAATAACTTGCAGGGCGTTTTGGATTATGGGAATACTGCCACACAAGACATTAACTTGTTTGGTACAATTACAACAACTAATCTTGAGGTTACAGATACGGCTAATCTATACATTACCTACTTAAATGAGGAGACTCACATAGTAGGTAGTGTATTTGATTCACTTGATTTGGTGGGGACAGCAGGTCAAGTACTAACAAGTACAGGAGAAGGAGTTGAGTGGTACACACTTCCACCAATCTTTACTCCTAACTTACAACAAGTTTTAACAGAAGGTAATACTGCAGACATTGACATCATTTTAGATGCTAATTTAGAAGCATTAGATGTTAGTGCAGATACTGCGTCAATTGCAAACAATATAACTTTATCGGGAACCATTACTGATGGATTATCATCAGTTGGTTCAGCAGGTCAGGTTTTAGAAAGCACAGTTACAGGAGTTCAATGGGTTGACTTACCGGTTTATAGTGCAACATCTCCATTGCTTTTTAATTCAACAACAAAAACATTTAGCATTCAGCCTGCAAACAGTACTCAGGGTGGTTATTTAACTGCTAATGATTGGGTTACTTTTGACGGGAAGCAAGATGCAGGAGCATATATTACCGCATTAATTGGTGAGGCTACAGCAACAGGACCCGGTTCTGTTAATATCACTTTAAACAATGCATCAGTAACAGCTAAAGTTTTAACAGGGTTAAATGTTACGGGTGGTTCTATTAGTGCAGCAGATAGTATTTTAACAGCTTTTGGTAAAGTTCAAAACCAAATTAATGGTTTGATTGGCGGTGTTCAATACCAAGGGACGTGGAATGCTGATACAAATACTCCTACTTTAACAAGTAGTGTAGGAACACAAGGTCATTATTACATTGTAAACGTAGCAGGTAGCACTAACTTAAATGGCATCACTGATTGGAAAGTTGGTGATTGGGCTATTTTTAGTGGTGGTACTTGGCAGAAAGTTGACAACACTGAATCAGTTACATCTGTAAATGGTCAGGTTGGTGCAGTAAGTTTAACAACTGACGACATTCCTGAAGGTTCAACAAATCTTTACTACTTAGATAGTAGAGCAAGAGCAGCACTTAGTTTTACAGCAGGTAGTGGAGCATATAATTCTTTAACAGGGGTTATTACAATTCCTACTGACAACAATCAAATATTAAATGGAGCCGGATATATTACGCTTGCGTCATTATCAGCAACAGCTCCTTTAACATATAATAATCTAACAGGAGCATTTGGTATTCCTAAAGCAACAACTTTGGTAGATGGATACTTAAGTGCAACTGATTGGACAACCTTCAACAACAAACAAAATTATTTAGGTGGAACCGGCTTAGTTAAATCTACTGCCGGAACCATCACATATATCACTGACAACTCAGGCAATTGGAATACAGCTTATGATAGAAGTATTGTAAGTGCTGCAGTTACAGGAACAACAACAAAGACATTAACGCTTAACGAGCAAGATGGCAATACAATTACTGCATCTTGGACTGATTTAGACACAGGTCTTACATCAGTTGGTGTAAGTATGCCATCTGCATTTAGTGTGGCAAACAGCCCATTAACTTCAAATGGTACAATTGCAATTACAGGAGCGGGTACTACTTTAGAGTACATTGACGGAACGGGAGCATTAAGAACATTCCCGGCACTTACAGGTTATGTTCCTTATACAGGAGCAACAACTAATGTTGACTTAGGAGAGTACGGCATTTCTGCAGGATACTTCCAAGCTGACTTGACACCATCAGGTACATTGCAGGTTGGACGTATGCAATGGAACTCTACTGACGGAACAATGGATTTAAGATTGATGGGTAACAATGTTACACTTCAAATCGGACAAGAAACTGTTACAAGAGTAGTAAACAAATCAGGCATTGATTTACTTGAAGCAAACTACCAAGTAGTTCGCATAAGAAAGGTAGCAGAAGGCGGTGCTCAAGGGCAACGTCTTGCTGTTGTATTGGCTCAAGGTAATAATGAGAATAATAGTACAGAGGTATTAGGTCTTGTTACTGAGACAATCAATGTAAACCAAGAGGGATTTGTTACAAACTTTGGGGAAGTAAAGCAAATCAATACAACGGGTTCACTTCAGGGGGAGACTTGGGTTGATGGAGATGTTGTTTATTTATCTGCAACGACTCCGGGTCAATTAACAAATATTAGACCTATTGCTCCTAATCACGCAGTTATTGTTGGTTATGTGACTTATGCTCACGCAAATAATGGTAAGATTTATGTATCCGTGGATACAGGATATGAGCTTGGAGAATTACATAACGTGTATGCTCCATCACCTGCAAACAATGCAAGTATATGGTGGAATAGCACTACATTAAGATATGAGAATAATACCATTGCAGGGATATTAGGATACACCCCTGCTAATGCAGCAACAACTATAGCTACAACCGCTCCTTTACAAGGTGGTGGTGATTTAAGTACAAATAGAACATTCTCAATTACCCAAGCAGGTGCAGCAAGCGATGGATACCTTTCTTCTACAGATTGGAACACATTCAATAATAAGCAACCGGCAGGTAGTTATGTGCCTACTTCAAGATTACTTTCTATCAATGGCACTCAATATGATTTAAGTGCAGATAGAAGTTGGAGTGTAGGTACAGTTACTTCAGTTGCTGCATTAACATTAGGAACAACAGGAACTGATTTAAGTTCAAGTGTAGCAACAGGAACAACAACTCCTGTAATCACATTAAACGTTCCTACAGCAAGTGCTGCTAATCGTGGTGCATTAAGTGCTGCGGATTGGAATACTTTTAATAATAAAGTAGGTAGCGTTACAGCAAGCAGTCCATTAGCATCAAGTGGTGGTACAACTACAAATATTACAATTCAACAAGCAAGTGGAAGTCAGGATGGATATTTAAGTTCAACTGATTGGACTACTTTCAATAATAAACAAGCGGCAGGTAATTACATTACTTCATTAACCGGGGAAGCCACAGCTTCGGGTCCGGGTGCGGCTTCAGTTACTTTAAACAATGCTTCTGTTACAGCTAAAATTTTAACAGGAGTAAACATAACCGGAGGTACAATTCAAGCAACTGACTCAATGCTTACTGCATTTGGTAAGTTACAGAATCAAATTAATGGTCTTGTAGGTGGTTCAATTTATCAAGGAACTTGGAATGCAAATACAAATACACCTGCATTGGCAAGTGGCGTTGGCACAAAAGGTTATTATTACATTGTATCTGTTGCGGGCTCAACAAACCTTGATGGAATCACTGATTGGAATATAGGGGATTGGGCAATATTTGACGGGACTGCGTGGCAGCAAGTAGATAACACCGATGCTGTAGTAAGTGTTAATGGACAAACAGGTGCTGTTAGTTTAACAACTGACAATATTCCTGAAGGAACTACAAACTTGTATTTCACAAATGCACGTAGTCGTTCTTCGTTGTCTTTTGCAGCAGGTAGTGGAGCATACAATAGTACTACAGGTGTTATTACTATACCTACTAATACAAATCAGTTAACTAATGGTGCTAACTTTATTACATTAGCTTCATTAAGCGGAACTGCTCCTATTGTATATAGTAATACGACAGGTGCTATAAGTATTACACAAGCAGGCACTTCAAGTAATGGATATTTAAGCAGCACTGATTGGAATACATTTAATAATAAACAATCAACAATAACTAATCCTGTTACAGGAACCGGTACAGCAAATAAAATTGTAAGGTGGAGTGGGACAACAACAGTTGTTGATAGTTATATTACAGATGCTGCAGGAACAGCTACAAGAATTGACAAAGATGGTGTAAGTGTAACTGCAGCCTTATTGGCAATTGCTCCATCTACTTCAACTAATGCTTCTATTTTAAACTTAGATAATGCCGGAGCCGGGAGTTTTTATGTAGGTAGAGGAAGCAGCACAGGAGGCAATCCATTAATTAGTGTTGGTGCTTATGATTCAGTTATTGGTCATACAAGCACTCAAAATTTTAATATTGTTACAAATTCACTTGTAAGAGTATTAGTAAATGGCTCAACAGGTCTTGCCACATTTACATCAACAAGTGGTAATGGTATTACAATTGTAACCAATGATGTGGCTACAATTAAAATGAAGAGTTCTACAGGGGGGACTAAAAGTTGGGGTTTTGCTACAACTAATTTACTTGTAAATGACTTTGGTATTTATCAAAGTACAGCAGGTGGGGGAGACCCAATAACTGCAGGTAGTCCATTATTATATTTTAATGGAGGAGTTATTGCGACTTTTAATCTTGATAATGTAATTGTAACGAGCAGTTACAGACCATATTTTATTGCTGCAACTACTACTACGGGAGAAGAAGCAGGTATTAAAATACAGCAAACAGGATTATCTAATTGGTATTTAGGTGTATCTCAAGGAACGGGAGAGGCTAAAGATTTAGCTGTAAGAGATGTCCAAAATAGTAGAATTATTCAGTCTTGGAATTTTGCTAATCAAAGCTCAACATTTCAAGGATTTCTTCAGGTCAATAATGCAACATATAGTTCCGATTGGGCATTAAATGTAAGTGGCAAAGGTTATATTGGGTCAAATCCAAATGCTTCAGGAGCAATTCTTTATTTAAGAGATTCATCTCCAACAGGTGCTAATACAACATTCGGTGGTTTGTATTTGGGTTCGGCACCGGGTAATGATTTTGCTATAGGTAAAAAAACTACTAATTCAACAGGTTCTCTTGAAATAAGAGTTAATGGTACTTCAACATTAGTTTCAATAGCTGATACAGGTGCGACCATTTTTACAAGTGATGTAACTGTTAATGGGAATATTACAAGCAATAAAGCAGATAGCGATAGCGTTTACTTGGGTAGTCAGATATTTATGAGCGGAACCTATATAGGTTTGCGTGGTGGAATAGACCATTCATACAATATTGACA
>JACCDO010652561.1_pt1 | contig 12967 bp, 9 predicted proteins | sample 7446101 | NCBI WGS metagenome assembly JACCDO01 (sample SAMN15323440, study PRJNA562643) | freshwater metagenome | isolation source: river surface water | place: USA:Blue River Watershed | collected 2017-08-16
AGATATTCAACTTGATTGCTTTGTGCGGGATTGATGCGATTGCTTGTTGCATTTTTAAACTGGCGGATCCTGAAAAAAATTTTGGTAAAAGAGATAGTATTTCCTATAATTTTGACAGTACAAGCTCGGCGCAATTCGCGGAATTCATTGACTATCTCAAATCATATTTGTCTTTTATCAAGGATGGCGGTTACCTGGAGGCCTCCTGCTTCGTGCTGCTGGTCAAAGAGGTCGTGGAGAAGCTGGTTTGCCTTTATATATTCTTTTGGAAGGCTGCGAAATTATTAAAACGTAAGTTTTTAAGTGATGGTGAAGAGGTGAAGATCATGTTAAAGGACTTGGAGTGTATCAAGGCGTGTCGCTCCGTGATCAAAGACATGAAGGAACCCTTCCCTAGTATTGACTTCATCGAACGGGCTATTGGCATCTTCACCAGTCCTTTTATTGATTTCCAAAGCGAGAATTATTCCAATGAAGCAGATTGCTTGAAGCTGCGGGTACTAGATCTGCACCAGGAAACGTTGAATAAGCACGAGCACCAGGATGAGCTAGCAGAGATCTCATTATGCGAATTAATTTTAGAATTACGAGCCTTTTCACGTGTACCACCGAATATGGCAACACCTACAAAGCAGGAATCCATCATGACGAAGCGAAGATCATTGTTCTCTTACTTCTCCAAGTCATCCGAAGCAACGAAGCGACCATCCGCTCCTGACATGCAGCCAATGGCAGAGGATCCTATGACGATTTACATGGATTTATTACATGCTATCTTGAACGAGACACGGGAGTGCTACCTGCATAAGGTGGAAGACGCCAAGCTCAAGCTAAGGCAGCAGAATGAAACGAGGAGTGATAGTAACAAGGAAAAAGGAATTAAATTAAGCAAATTAATTGATAAAAATGATGATTTATTCAATAATAATGCGGCTTGGCGCTGCTTCAGGGCAGCTGCCACTTGCAACCAGTTTGTGGACCCCAAGCTGTCCGAGATATTGTTTTCTTCCTTCAAGTGCCAACAAGAGATTCTGATTCATGGGCACGGTATGGACACTATCGACCGCTTGAAGAGCAACACCATTGATAGTCCCAACACGAAAATAACTCTTACCACCAAGACTATAGCTATTGATATGTTCCGCATCACGCAGTTGCTGAATGTTAATTCATTCGGAGTGTCGAAGCCTTCTTGCTTCATCATGTTTAAGCTGGGCAATAACAAGTATACCGCACCTGTTGTTACAGGTTATGACGTGTCATTAGACCATATTACCCCAATAATCATGGAGTTTCCAGTGTTTGAGACCATCGAATACTTGCAATGTTTCTTGTGTCAACGCCGAAGTGTAATGGGCGATAAAGTGTTTGGCGTGGTTAATGTACCAGTGAATTCCCTTGAACTGTATGAAGCGGATGACACCAATGACTCTGAAAAGGTTACTAATAATGCTCAAGCCAGAGACTTTTATGGCGGTTTAGACGGACAATATGAGGTTGATTACAGCATTAACCCAAGCATTTACGAGAAGGAAAAGAAGCATATCGAGGCGGGACAAGTCAAGAGTATGGCCTATGTCAAGATCCGCCTTGTTCTTCCCCAATCCAAGGAGCATAAGTCTACTTAGATTACCGATAATAAATGTATAATAACAACAGCACATACCCCCCTAGACGCCCATTTCACCGAAATACTGCTATTTCGAATTATTTATAGTACTTGTCACTGCAGGACCGGCATGGTACCGGCAATGAAAAAATGAGAAAAATGAGATCAAAGCATTGCAAGTGAAGGTTGAACCATCGAATACTCGCTTGTGCGTTAGGTAGGTGAGAGCATGCACATGGGGCGCCTCATCCTATCCTTGTGCCCGCTTCTCCTCCTAGTGAGGACCGTAACGAGTTGGAGTATAGCGCATTACTTGGACTATTTACCGTATCGTCAAGAAGGATTAGCAGCGTTTGAGGACTTCAGAACTGCACCAACAGCACCATCGGCACTTCGTAATCGTAAAATGCAGCTCGGGCCACTGCAAGCAGTGGATGTAGAAGATGTTTTACTTGATCCAATATGGCCCAAGAAATGGCCATATGGAACAGAAGACTTTCGTCCATTTGATTATACTCGTGATGAAATTATTCCCACGATGATGCAGTATCAGTATTCGCAAAGTTTAATTGCATCGGATCATATTATCGTTGTTCCTGGGTTATTACGTGTACCAATAAAAAGGCATTTTATATTGCCTAAAGACATGGTAGCATTAAATGATCATTATTCACAATACTTTTTTGATGGAGCAAATGTATTAGAACTTTTCTCTGTTTATGAATCTATATTGCCCAGAAAATATAGAAACAAATTAGGTGCAACAGTTGGCATTGGATGGTACGATAATGAAATGAAATGTAATGAAGCATTGGATGATTATATTGAACAGGACATAAGTGTTGATCCTTATTTACCATTACAAAGTAATTATTTTGATTTTGTAGTAATGCCAGCAAACTTTCAACTGCTACAAAGACCAAAAGAGTTATTTCAAGAGATTAATAGAGTATTGAAGCCTGGTGGTATGGCTATTATTGGCGTGAAATTAGCATTATGGAGTTTTTTAGGTGTCAAACAAGGTCGATACTTTGCTGAAACCAACTACTTAGAGGATGTTTTGACATTAGGTTTATATCACCCTCTCACTCACTCACCTGATCATTTACTAACTCACTCATTTTATCAAGGATCATTTTTTCATTATGCCGGAGGATTTACCAAACCAGAAGCGTATGATCTTACACTGCCAGAAGTAACAACAGCTGGGAAAATAAAAGACTTATTGTTTCCGCAACCAAGGTTAGATTTTTACGCCTGCGTGCAGGCCAAGAAGAGGAAAGATTCACCTCATGGAGCAGAAAATAATGAAGAAAGTAAGGAAAATCCAACCAAAGGACTGCGATATCAACCCAAAAAAACTATGAATAGTGATGATATGCAATCATACTCGCCATATTACTGAAAATATTTGAATATTATTGTAAAATTCGTTAATACATATATACAACAAGATAAAAGGTTATTACATGGATGCTTCTATACATCTCTGTTTTCTCTCGGCGACTATACTCAATAATTTCGTCACAGAATCTTCACTAAATCTATTCAAACTCGTTATCCAACACATAGCTTCTTCATAACTTGTGTCATCCGATTTAATTAAATTAGATAAACAAGCAACTTCGAAATTATGTAATTTAATTGGTTTTCCATCTATTCCTTCTAATTCGCGCTCTTTTAACTCAACCGCGAGCTCCTGGCAAAGAGTCAATAACTCTTGATCTATCTTGGTAGTCGCTAATCTCTCCACATAGTTCAATGCAACTTCAGCTGTCCATTTCTCCCCGACTTTTGCTTTGTTTCGTTTTAATAGATAGTAAACCTCGTCTACGGTGAGACATGACGAGTCATCGGACTCGAACGCGCCCTCCTTGCCGAAGTTCAGCGTAGAAGCGTCCTCATTGTCCGCGGAGCCACTCATTTTTTCTCTTTTACGTTTCCTTTTTGTGTTGTTTTTCGCTTTTACTGTGTGCCAATTTTTGTCTCAAGACCAGACTACTGCGGCACCGGACTCATTCCATATTAAATTTCTAACGAACATTAAATAAATTAGTTAGTTGTAAACCATGACGTGGTTCGGTGTATGCACTGCGCGTGGAGTGTTGAGGTAGCCATTTATCGTCTGCCTACTCCAGAACAATTAAATGTATTATTGGTAAGAACTTATTATTTATTAGATTATACATAAGACAGAAATATTAATGGCATTTTGTCGTGTTATTGTTAAATTCTGTTAGTACTTTACTATGTAACACTTACTGTACGTACGGTATCGTATCGCCGACTGTCATCACCTCATTGAACAGGACCAAAAAATTAAAAATCAAGCGATGCTTGAGTGAAAATGTCGCATCTCGTGTTTCAACCACGTATTCGCGATGAGCCGCAGCTAGCGGACCATGTGGTGCAGTTGGCGATCAATCGAATCGCCAGTAACCACGACCACGTGGCAATTGCACTTGAACAAGTTACTGCGCATCTTGCTATGAATTATATTGCACCTTTACCTGACGCTGCTTGTGATAGTATCGAACAAAGCAGGGTTAGATTCGTTAATGACAGTAGCGAGAGTAATAAAATAGGAGTAAGTGATAATAGAAAGAGTATTATTACAAGTGGTAATGATAGAATTAATTCATTGCATAATTATGCAAAAGTATATGCGGATCGTGCAAAATTACGAGAGAATAAAGAAATAAGTAAAACTAATTCCAGAAGAAAAAGTTTTGTAAATAAAACTAGCGAGAAAATAGTTAAAGAGAAAGAGTTACTACATGGTGAGACCACCGCTACTCGCTTGAGTAAAGCTACTGGAAATATTAAAGGTAAGTTCACAAAATTACTCACTCACTCATTTATTCATTTATTTATTCATTCACAAGATGAAACAATAGCCGATATTAGTAGTAAATTAACATTCCAACCAATGCTAGCGAAAAATACGAATGCAATATTCATGCAATCCAAGTTCAATCAATACAGTGATAGCACCGATAAATTCACCAACATACACAATAGATCACAAAAATGGATAGAAAATAAAAATACAAAATTAAAAAGAGAAAAAGAATGTATCGACCGCGAGGCGGAGAAGGAACTTACGTTTCGACCATTAACGAGTAAGAAATTGACGTCAAACAATACTCCTTCCTTCGTGACGTTTGGAGAAAAGCAACGAATCAATGATACTTCTGACTCGGCTATTCATTACAACATGGATGACGCTGCATCGATCAGTGCTAGAAACACTTCCTGGGTGCGCAAAAAAGAAGAAAGATTACAAATTGAAAGAAAACGTAGAGAAGATGAAGAGCTAAAAGGTTGCACGTTTACCCCAAATACGTCGCACAAGACGAAGCAGAAGAAGAAAATAGAGAAGACTTCGTCACTTAGTAATCATAATCTTTCACCAACACCTCCGCCACCACCTCCACCATCAACGGTCGAGACCGTGTTCGATACAGTGTTTCATAGCACTGTGAATACACATGATACGTTGAACGAGGAGGAGTTCCTGCGTGAATACGAGTCGTTCTTAATCAATTTAGGACAAGTGTAGATAGTGTATAGCATGTTTGGTGCCTTGTTTTTTCAATAATATTACAGTAGATAACCTATCAACGTGTCGCTTATATCTAGTAAAAATCACTGCAACTTTGCCGCGTCAGTCGCACTATTACTGCTTTTCTTGGTGGCAATTGGACGCGAGGATTCCTTCTCGCCGTCTGATTCGTCATCAGATCGTTCATCTTTCTGAATGCCACCTAGGTGAGTGAGTGAGTGAGTGAGTTATGAGATGCGTCAAGAAATACTATGCGATCGAGTACCATCCTTGATAATTTTAAAGATCATATATGCTATTATACTAAACCAAAATATATGTAATACTTGCAACACACTCAACAACACCGCGTAGCAGTAGTAACCAGGCCAGTAACCAAACTCTAACGGGGCCTCAACCAGCAAGCTATAGAGAAGATTCTTTGGGTAGTATATAAGTCTGGTCACAAAAAACACTATCGCAAACATTGCGAATAGACCATCTGCAAGGATAGCGTTCACTTTGTTGGCAAGCCCTGAGAATTACGTAAGTGAGTCATTGAATGGAGTGAGTGAGTGAATGAGTGAGTGAGTACCAGTTGAGTATTTTTTTAAATAGACAAAAATTTTTGCTGTTTCTAAAAAAATGTCTGCTAAATCGTGTACCAATATAATAGTACTTCCAATTCTAGTAAATGAAGTTACATACGAAAGCGACAAGAGGAGTAATGTAGCAATGTGATGGATAGTCATCTCTTTAAAATCCTTTCGACTTATCTCAGTCCACCATAATTGGTGAATATATACTCCTGAATGCATGAAATGAGGATGAGTACGACGATGTGTCAATAAAGTAAGTACCTATCTGTAACTGATAATATAATTTAGTATAGTAATCAATATTGGCCGAGTATGGCAACCACTGCGTCCAATGGTTTCTGGTATTATGGATCCAATCGACAGTGGTTGGATTGAGGAAAAGTATGAAGAAACCAAGACCACAAAATGCTGAATAGAAACATAAGCGCCAAGCAGCTTCTACAAATTTCACAATTTTTCTATCTTTACTTTTTTGACTTTTAATTTCCACAATCGCATTCCCCATACTGTACTCAGCTAATGGACGAAAAAATAAACGTGTAAAAATTCTACGTAATACATTAAACATCAACGCATATACAACTGCCACATATAATTCATGTAAACCAGGGAATTTCCCAACTCTTACTAGCGCATCCAGCTCCTCAATGGCGCCTTTGTGCGGCAACAGCCACGCATAGCCCGAGGGCAGCAGCAACGGCGTGTCCATTTGATAAAAATTACCGCACTACTTCACACTACCAAAGATTTTTGTTGTCGAGCGAAAAAAATAGGGCCGATACTGGGTACCGGTGGACCGAATTTTACAGAAAAATAAATGTTTGTTGAAGTGTTTAGTGGGAGATAGAAACTGCTTGAGTGAACCGAGTGTAACTTTGTGGAAGTGAAATTAATTTTGAAGTTATCAATTGATATAAGAAATAGAGGCCGCAGTGACCGTGACGCGTTTTATCCTCATTTCAAGTGCCGATTCCTGTTGAGCCACTGCAACATGGACTAAAATATTATTGCATTGATTTTAAAATCACTTTTAATGCAGATTTCAAATGAGATCTCAGATTTTAGGCGCCGGTACCTTGTCGATTTCAAAAAAAATATTTTTTTTAAAAAGGGACCAATTTGTCCAAGTTTGTTGAGTGAGTGATTACAAGTTACGAATGAGTGCGTCAAAAAGAAAATCAATTTCGATTGAGGAACAACGACTTCGAGCACAACAATGGAGAGATAATGAGTTAAGCAATAACAAGCGAAATAGAACACGATCAAAATCACCTGGCGCACCAGTAAACACCAAGTCAGATATCGAGGAGCAGCGACTCCGAGCTAAATTATGGAGTGAAGCGGAATTACAGAAAGGAAAGGTTCCTGTTGTGCAAGACGAAGTGGTCAGAAGTCCCATAAGAAGTCCCATAAGAAGTCCCATGCGACCACAGCAGCAGCAACAACAACGAGGCAGAGAGATATTTACAACAAGTATTAGTGCATCACCAAAAAGACCATTGGTGACTTCCAAACCATCGACAAATTCATTCAGAAAACCATCACCATCACCTTCCAGAGTGAAGTATAATACGAACAATAATAGCAACACGAAAAGCACCACTTACACCACATATATCAGAGACATACATACCCCTACTGCAACTGCACAAGTTTCATCAAACACTAAATTTTCTAGACAAAAAGGCCCATTTACTATAGAGGATACTGAAACTGAGAGATTCGACGAGAACCAAGATGATGGGTATGCGTTTAGCTATGTGAGTAACGACGTAGTTAGTAGCGATGATGGTAGTTCTGAAATAATAGAGAATACAGTCACACAGCACTATGGGCGTGATAGTAAAGAGAAAGCAATGGCATCTGCGGATACAACCAAAAAAGGTAAATACGACGGATATATCGTTCTGTTCTTTCTATCAATCGGGTTTGGATTCAGTGTATTACACTATTGCTATGAGAAAGCAGGACCAGCGATACAATTTTTGCAGTCAAATTACATACCTGCGACCATCACGACCCTGGTAGTATCACTAAGCGTGGGCGGCATACAATTGTATCTTTATCGCAGTAATCGTCTAAGAATACGAAAATGTGCAATCAACAGGATAGTTCATCTGATCGTCTCATTACTCGGCAACGTTCCCGAGGACTATCTCGACGGGTATCCAATCGACTTTCTTGCCCACGATGTGATCCAAGAAATTCAAAATGATAGTTGGGAGCCTTCTAGTGACGTCGCTATTATGTATAATGATATAAAATCCAATCCAAAACCATTCATTGAGGGGGCGTGGAAGGACATCAAACTTGAATTAACCAAAGATAATCGTATTAAAACATTGGATCGTTTAGTGGACGGGAAGCAGCACAAATGCTACAAGCTGCGCGGGATCCGTGCCACCGTGGCCACGAACGCACCTAAACAAACATCACCAACAAAACTGTTTCATTATTAATATTGTATTTATTTTACAAAGTATTAACTAAGCAATTTCAATGAATTGACTAAACTAAGATTGGGATTGTTGCCGATGGACGCTCTGATCTTGACAAAATCGATGGTATTGGATAGGTACCGAATGTCACTTCTGGTGAACGAACCTTTGCTCTTATTGCACAACTCAATTAATTTGAGGAGGAAGTCACTCACCCCGTTATTATTCAAATCCATTCTCGACGCCAATTGATTCACCAAGTCCAGAACTAGCTTGGACTGGTTCACTTTGGCGATAGCATCTGTCCTTTCCCCTAACGCAGTTAGTTGCTTCATGATTTCCTCGATTGTCGTGGTGATACTCTCACCTAGTTCTTTCATGTATTCGGGTGCCCCGCCGTATAACTGATCGTTGCTTTCTACATGAGGAATGTGGTACGGGAACTTCTTTTGCGCGTATGTACATAGCAATGATAGCATGTCAATGTATACTTTCGTCTGGATACCAGTGGTTGGTTGCCATTGATATTTAGGCAATGCGTTCAATAATCCCTGGACGATGTAGAACGGACCGTGATCAGGATGGCCAGGTGCTACCACCATAAATGACAATAAAGATTTCACAAAACAAGCTAGTTTTTCTTCGGTATGAACACGTTTTCCACCATCAATTTCTTCGGTAAGAGGCATTTCTGGGATTAAACCAACGGCTTGTTTCAGGAATGTATCCGTTTGAGGAAGGCATTGGTTCAATAGCGCCACATTTGCACAATGTAGTAATAAAGATAACTTTCTAGGTACGTCAGTGATCGAGGGGATGGTGATGTGGCTGTAGGCGAGACAGGCCTTGGCAAATGCACCCGTTTTCTTATTATGCTTTCCTTTCATTACTTTGTACGCCTTCACTGCTAGCTCACAGACACAAAGAATGAGTTTGTCTTTCACTAGATCCAGATTACAGAAAATAGCGCGGCATTCAACGTACATATTCAGTTGCTGCTCAAGATCACGACCGAAATCAATCTTTTCAATAAACGATCCTAATAAGGTGGCAATGTAACGGATTTCACCATCAGGAGATAGACTATCAACGGAATCATGCAACGTGCGCCCTAAATCAAACATCGTGTTGATAAGCACAGCGTCGTTCGTCTTGGCGCCATGTGTACGGAATGCTTCTAGTATCTCCTTGCACAACGTAACTCTTTTTGTACCAGTAAAAGCATCTAAAATTTTTAATAAATTATCAGAAGTCAAGATAGCCGAAGGTCCTCCCGCAGACGACGATCCTATCAACGTGATGATTATACTCTCTAATCGACGCTGGACTATGTCCGGTAAGTCGCCGGTATTGGACTGGATGTAGCTTTGCACTTTCATGGATAAGTCGGATAACAATATCAACATTTCACGTTCACTATAATGACGTTGAACACAGTCTAACCAAGATGCACAGCATTCAATGTAGGTACCGATATCTTCCGTCTTACTCACAAGCTTCCACACGTCATTCAATAAAGGGATTTTCTGTTCCTCTGGTGGAGGATACACCGCTAATTGTGCACCAAGCGATGCAAATAAAGAGGTATGTGATACCCATGATTGCTCTGATGATTTGATCAAGCTAGACATCCCCATTGCGCCATGAGCATAGTGCGAGCCATCAAACGAATCGATAATATGCTTCAACACGGTCGAGTCGTTGCATTGATCACGATATAATGCTAAAATCCCTTGAAATATTTCTCTTGTGGCATTCTTACCAACGCATTTTAATGTCCATTCAATACCAGGAGACATGAGTCGCATGTACTCTCGATGGGTCACTTTCCAACGGACCAATTCGGATACGTGAAACGGTTGTTTCAACATTTTAAATGATGAAAAAATGTCTTGTAACATAGTTAAACCATGAGAAGTCAAGTTAGGTGCTACTTCATTACCAACGACTATTAAGTAGGTGCGGGCATATAACGAGACTAATGGATCACCAAGACCACGAATGATAGATGCAATACGAGATAATATTTGCGGGAAATCGACGTCCGTAAGGAATCTGTAACACTTTAGTAAAGTCGTTTCAATATAAATACGGGGAAGTAACTCACGTATACACGCTGTCTTGTAAAACCAATTTCTACAAGTTTCCTTGGCACTGCTTGGTACATCAGCAGCGGTAAAGTCAACTGGCAATGTCTTCCGCTTGGTAGTAACAGACCCCTCGTTCAATGCATCTTCCGCTTTGGTCTTCAATCTAGCATAAACCATTTCACCAAATCTATCTAGCTCATCAGTGATCGTAACAAACATTGATGGATAGAATTGAGGCATGTTTGTATCTGCTAGTGATTTAGCTAATTGAATCGCTACTTTTAGTGTTGCAACACGCTCGTCGTTAGCCCATGCTCTTGTTAAGTCTTTGGATAGTTTATTAATGTGCGCCATGTATTCTTGTTGTGTCATACTTACTTTATCATCAGAAACATTTCTCTTTTCTAATGCCGCAAGGCGTTGTGAATATTTATCTACTTGCCTATTACCACCAGAACTTCCATCTTCAACACCCGAGCCAGAAAATTCATTGATAGCACTACTAGCCAATGTAATGTTACCAACTAAGGCATAATCACTCAGGATTTGTGCTTTCTTGATCTGCCAAGGTGTATTCAAATTTGTGGTGTGTATTTCCTGCGCTGTTTGTTTCAAATGCTCATTGATACTCAACCTTTTACTTGGTTGACTATTATTTGTAGGTGTTGACTGCGTCGACGGTCCCATGGACATTGCACTTAATGGATCGGATAATGGATCATCTAATCCTCCACTCAATGGATCACTACTTCCACCACTCAATGGGTCTATCACAGACGCGCCTTTCTTGATACTTATTGACTTTCTATTACTATTTGGCGTTGATGTAGTAGGTGCAGCAGCGACTGGCACTGGTTTGTTTGGTTGTAATGGATGAAAATTAGCACCTGATCGATCCGCAGGATGCCTCTCGCTCTCATACTGGCGGACTAACACATTCCAGCTGGGCATTGCCATATTTACTTGCCCACTTACTTACTCTTCCACACTTAATTCACCCACCTACACAAGTGACTTTGAGGTCCCTCTCCTCTGATATAATATTTCAGGGATTTTGTTTTTGGATACCAATACCGGTAGGGTTAGAGAGTCTAATAGAGACAACTTTAGGTGAATAGGTTCCAACTAGTTACCTTCTTTTTTTCATCGACAATTAACTTGCTAACTCGCCTTTTATATCGTTTATTTTAAAATATATACAAGGTAGCTTTAATGTAAGGATATATCATAGCTATAGATACGATGTATGCCACTTCTTTTATATCAGCCATCTCAATAATTATCTATATTACCCACGACTCGTCTGATACATTTATTCTCGTTTCTCTTATAATATTCTCTGCATCTTCCTTCATTGCAGGACCTCCGTCTGATGCAGATCGCGAACACACTGACGTGCTTCGAGAACATACCAATCACGTGCATTATCACATGAAGGCCATCTTCTTCCTTGTTGCGCTCTTCAGCGTCGCCGCCGCATTCTTCGCGCAGCCACACAAAGCCTCCGTCGGTGTGCAACCAGAAGGGACTCTTTCTCCATTAAAAATGGTAAATTTTTTATCGAATATTATATTTCCTATATTTCTTATGGCGATATTTTACAGGCGGTTGAATTACCACCATTGCCATATGCATATACTGCATTGGAACCATTTATTGGAGAGCAAACCTTAAAAATTCATCATGATAAGCATCATGCAAAGTATGTTACTGTGACGAATACCATGATCGCTGGAACAGAATTAGAGGGTAAAGATGTTGTTACTATCTTACGTAAAGCATTTGGTACCAACCAAGCTTTATTCAATAATGCAGCACAAAGTTATAATCATGCTTTTTATTGGGATTGCATGAAACCAAATGGTGGAGGCAAACCAACTGGTAAATTAATGGAAATGATTACATCAACATGGGGTGATTATGATAAATTTAGAGCTGAATTTATCAACGCTGGTATGACTGCTTTTGGTTCTGGCTGGGCTTGGTTAGTATGGACACCATCTGGTTTAAAAATTTCTAAAACAATTGGTGCTGATTGTCCATTAACTAACGCAGGTGAAGTACCACTACTAACAATGGATGTTTGGGAACACGCATACTACTTAAATTACCAAAACATGCGTAATACTTATGCAGAAACATTCATGGACAAGTTAGTTAATTGGGATTTTGTTTCCAAACAACTGGAAAATGCAACAAAGAAATAAAGTTTCAATACACTAATGAGTGATAAGATTCAATGCATCATTGGGTAAGACTAAATATAACAATAACTGAACTTAACTTAAACATAATACAATTTTAACATTTTTTCTATATATTATTCTTTCTATAATTCTTTAAAATCGACGTGCCCCGCGTGACTTGCTGGTTATAGTCGCAACACCTCTTGACCGACGAGCAGAGCTGACCGCATTTCTTCCCGCTAATTGTGTTTCTAACGGAGGCTGTTGCATTTGAGGTAATAATTGATCGAGGACATACATCAATGCAACACCACCAACAAATCCTTGAGCCATACCAAATGGACCTTCAGCCGCTCGTGTCAAACATGAACATAAACCACTACCTACATATGTATTCCACCTATCTTCTACCCCCCTCAAGCCAGCACATAATACTTCGCCACTGGTAAATAATGCACTAAATGTGCCCCATTCTATACCCATTTTAGAGCCTTCAACAAT
>JACCDO010653327.1_pt1 | contig 12967 bp, 21 predicted proteins | sample 7446101 | NCBI WGS metagenome assembly JACCDO01 (sample SAMN15323440, study PRJNA562643) | freshwater metagenome | isolation source: river surface water | place: USA:Blue River Watershed | collected 2017-08-16
AATGCTTTTACAACACCAACTTTTAAATCAGTTCTTCTTTTTGCAACTTGAGCATCTTTGAAAAGAGCTAATAACATACCAAACTTCATAGTTGTTCCTTGTGACTGTAAGTAATCAGCTAAGTGACCTCTATGAGCATAGTATAAGTGTCTGTCAATCTCTTCTGGATCAGTAATACCTAATCTTTGAAGTTCAAGCTTAAAATTATCGTCAAATTTTTCTAAAATTAAGAACTGCTCGTATTTATTTAGTTTTTTCACAAGTTATATATTAAAAATTAATAATAACTTAATATACTCATAATTTTTTTACTATAAAAAACCAATAAATTTGAATAATTACACCAATAATATATTGAATCCTTTTATAAATAACTTATGAAAATTAGAACTTTGTTTATTTCAGACGTTCACTTAGGAACCAAAAAGTGTCAGGCAAATAAACTATTAGATGTGATTAGAAATTATGAATTTGAAAGGTTAATAATCGTAGGTGACTTTATAGACCTGACATCCCTCAAAAGAAAGTTTTACTGGCATCCAGACCATTCTACAGTGATTCAAAAAATACTTAGAGAGTCAAGAAAAGGAGTTGAAGTTGTTTATATTTTAGGCAATCATGACTTTTATTTGAGAACTCTAATCTCCGATGAAAACATAAATCTTGGTTCAATATTAATCTGTGATGAGTATTTTTATACTACTATAAAAGGTGAAAAAATATACATCTGTCACGGTGACCAATTTGATGGATTTATTAGATTACATCCATTTTTATATGCTTTAGGAGACTGGGCGTATGAGTTAAGTTTCAAAATAAACAAATGGTATAATAAGTTAAGAAAAGTATTTGGGCTAGAATACTGGTCCCTGTCCCAATACTTAAAGTCAAAAGTAAAAAATGCGATATCATTTATTAATGATTTCAAAATATTGTCTATAAAGACCGTAAAAGAAAAAAAGTGTGATTCAATTATGATTGGTCATATTCACACGCCAGCAATTGAAAAAATAGAAAATTTTACTTACTACAACACTGGTGACTTTTGTGAGACCTGTTCGTTTTTATACGAAGACCTATCCGGTGAAATTAAATTAGTTGTCTTGGATTAGAAAAACAAAGATAAGTTTTTACTATATATTAATCTATGACGACAGAAAAGACGATTTCAGAATTTCTCTCAAAAGAGTATAAAGAGTTTGCGATGTATGTAATTGAAGGACGTGCTATTCCTTCTGTTATTGATGGGTTCAAACCAACTCAAAGAAAAATAATTCATATAGCGAATCAAATCTGGCGAACTGGAAATGAAAAGACTTTGAAAGTATTTCAATTGAGTGGTAAGGTTGCTTCTGATTGCTTTTACCACCACGGTGATATGTCACTTTCTAATGCTATTATTACGATGGCTCAGAGGTTCAAAAACAACGCACCTCTCTTAGAAGAAGAAGGTCAGTTTGGTTCACTGAGGTCTCCACAACCTGGGGCTCCTCGATACATTGGAACTAAATTATCTGAAAACTTTAGACTTATTTATAAAGACTTTGAACTTTTAGAATTCAAAGAAGAAGAAGGTGAAGTAATAGAACCTCATTACTTTTTACCAATTGTTCCAACAGTATTATTAAATGGTTCTTCAGGAATCGCTGTAGGATTCGCCTCAAATATCTTAAATAGAGATATTAAAACTATCATAGATGCGTGTTTGAAAGTCCTTTCTGGTAAAAAACCAGGTAATATTAAGCCACATCTAAATAATTTTTTAGGTGAGTATATACAGGATTCTGAGAATAACAAAAAGTGGTTCATAAGAGGGAAATTTCAAAGAGTTAATACATCAACTGTCAAGATATTGGAACTTCCACCATCAATGACTTATGAAAAATACGAAGAACTACTTGACAAATTATTAGATGATAAGTTGATAGTATCTTATGATGATAATTGTAAAGATAATATCGATTATACAATAAAATTTACCAGAGCTGATTTAGAAAAATTAGACGATGATAAACTAGTGAAACTATTGAAGTTAGAAGAAACTTCTACAGAAATTTATTCAACATTAGATGAATGGGGTAAATTGAAAATATTTGATTTTGTTGAGGATATAATTGAATATTTTGTCAACTTCAGACTGACTTACTATCATAAAAGAAAAGAATATTTACTTGAAAAAATGAATAGGGAGTTGAAAATTCTTTCTAACCGAGGTAGGTTTATAAAAGCCATACTCGAAGAAAAACTTAAAGTCAACAATGTTCCTAAAATTGAAATCATAAAAGGTATTGAAGAAATGAATTTAGATAAAATTGATGATTCATATGATTATCTACTTAGAATGCCTATCTACTCTTTAACTAAAGAAGTTTTTGATAAATTGAAACAAGATTTTATTGAAAAGAAAGCTGAAATTCAAAAGATGGAAGAGACAAATCCTAAAGATATGTATATCCTGGACTTAAACGACTTAAAAAAGAAATTTAAATAATAATATATAACATAACAAAATAATAATGTTATGTCTGGTAAAAAAGTTCTATCCTACGAAGAGTTTGTAAATGAAGAGATAAATTTAAAAAAGGCTCTAGCGGGTGCAGCTCTCGGTGCTGGACTTATGTTTGGAAATCCGACTGATGCTTCAGCTCAGCAACCGGTAAAAACTGAAATCACTCAAACACAAACTTCAAACGCTGATTATTCAGAGGTTTTTGAGGTCGACAGCACATTGACTAAATCAGATATCAAAACTAAAATAACCAGTCAAATTTATAATAGTCTTTCTGGTATTAGAATTTTAACAAATACTCCAGATAAGATAACTTGTTCAGCTACTTTAAATGCTAAACCAGATAACTCAAACGGTGTCTGTTACGCCACAATGGAAGTTTCATTCAAAGATGGTAAATACAAAGTTGAGTTTTCAAATATCTATTTTGTATATGTTGGGCAACAACCACAAACATTAGGGCAACAAGTTGGTCAGAATTTAAACAGACAACTTACTGGTATGGCAACGTCTGCGCTAACAGGAACTATTAGAAATCCTGTTTTGAGAAATATGGCTCAACAGACTGCTAATACCACAATTAGAAACGTTCAAAACTCTAGTCAAACAAACTCAAATCTTTACTATAAGGATTCAAATAATCAATCATTTACTACTTCTGTTGATAATGAGATTAGTAAAATTACAACAACTTTTCAGTCAGCATTTTCCACCAATACAAATAATGATTGGTAAATAATCTTTAAAAATTATACATTCTTAAATCTTATCCTTATATTTGCTCTAAAATATATTGTATGGTCACCGAAGAAATTAAACAATTTGTAATATCTCAGATGAGAGAGGCTGACTGGGAAATTGAAAAATATGCTACTTCTAGTAAGTATACTTCTAAATATCTTACAATCAATCACGGAACTGATATAGCAATGAAAGTCAATTTCGTTCTTAGAATACCAAGTGGTTACAGTGGTTACAACGACTTAATAGTAACTCGTAAAGAATTAAATTTTAATTATTTTTATTATAGAATTTTATTAAGACAAGTAAATAATTCCTGTAGACTTGCTGATAAACGTAGAAGAGAAAATGAGATTTCAAGAAATTGGAAAAGATTTCTTGAAAAGAATAAAGACATAAAAAGAAACAACAAAATAAATCAAATCATAGATTAATGAAACAGGAACTATTTAATCTTATTGAAAAAAAATCACCAGGAGCACTACCACTATATCTTGTTATACGTGGTTCACATGCTTATGGCACTAACATAGAGAGTTCTGATATTGACTATGCTGGAGTTTTTATACAGTCACTGGATGATATTTTAGGTCTTAAGTATAAAGAACAAATCAACGATGATAATAACGATATTGTTATCTATGAAATACGTAGGTTTCTACAACTTCTCGCTAGTAATAATCCAACTGTATTAGAGCTACTAAATACACCAGAAGATTGTGTCATTTATAAACATCCAGTATTTGATAAAGTGTTAAAAAATCGAGAGAGTTTTATCACAAAAGTTTGTGCTAAGTCTTTTGGTGGATATGCTAAACAACAGATATCAAAAGCAAAAGGTCAAGATAAAAAACAAAACTGGGAAAAAGATAAAGTGACTCGTAAGACACCTCTTGATTTCTGTTACATTCATCGTGGTGAAAAATCAATTCCTCTGGTAGATTTTATGAATGAAAAGGAAATGGATCAAAAATTTTGTGGTTTATCAAATGTTCCACATAGTAGAGATACTTACGCTCTTTTTTACGACTTCAAAGAAGAAGAAACAGATGGTGAAATTAAAAATTTAGGATTCAAAGGAATTGCTTTTGAAGATTCTAATCAGGTTAGACTATCATCTATACCAATAGACACTCCTAAGAATTATTTCATTGGACATATTTCTTATAATAAAGATGGATATTCACAACATTGTAAAGATTATCTTTCTTATCAAGAATGGTTAGAAAACAGAAATGAAGCTCGTTGGGTTGATGTTCAATCACACGGTCAAAAGATTGACGGTAAAAATATGATGCATTGTAAACGTCTTATGGAAATGGCTAAAGAAATTGGTCAGGGAAAAGGAATAATTGTTAGACGACCAAACGCTTCTGAATTAATTGCTATTCGTAAAGGTGAGGTTGACCTTCAAACTTTAATTGACTCGGTTGAGAATGAGATAAAAGAAATAGATATGATTTTTGAAAATTCAAATCTACCTGAAAAAATTGATGAAAATTTTGTAAATAAAATGATTGTTGAAATAAGAAAGCAAATATATAAGTTATGACAGTATTTTTAATAGTAATATTTTTTTTAATAGGTGTTTCATTAGGCGGTTATCTTCAAAAAAGACTAACAAAGAGAGCTTTTAAAATTGAACAAGAAAAAGCCGCCGAAGAAAAGAAAAATAAGTTTATTGAATTGGTTAGTAAACTTAAAAATGGTAAATCAAAATTTAAAAGTAGAATTAATGATATGGCTTATATCTCAGTTCAACTTGATGATTTAGGAACAATAGATCTTATTTATCTTATGGATAAAGATGATGTTGCTATTTTTCAAGATACAAAATGTCTTTATACTTCTGATGGTATTGATAAAAGTATAATAAATGAAGTTATCAACGTAATTTATAAATTATATGGTAAGAAGATTAATGACGTTGTTGAAATTTTAGGTTTTGTTTTTTATAGAGAAGAGTTTGAAAAGTCATTTAATATTAAAGTAGAAGACTTAAAGAAAGCTAATCTTTTTGCGAACCTTGAAAATGAAACAGGTGAAATTGATAAAATTAAAACAGATAACAGTAAGAAGTTCAACATCGATGAAATATTAGATAAGATTTCAGCATTCGGAATCGCTTCTTTAACAATTGAAGAAAGATTATTTTTAGATAATTATTCAAATGAAAAGAGAGATTAATGTAAGTCCGTGGAACCATCTGACCACTACTTCTAAAATCAATAACTATAGCTTAGATAATTATTTCACCATCTTAATTGAAAGGGATGGTGAATACTCTTTCTTAGTGGAAGAAGAGCAAAAGATATTCGATATCTCTCAAATGCCAAAATATATCAAAGAAGATTGGATAAAATACAATAAAAAATCCTTATCTTTGTCATTAATTAATGAGCAGATTAAAAAGTTGACAAACGACTTTGACCAGTTTGAAGAAGAACTTACTTTATTAAAATCATTAAGAAGAGACTTAATTATACAAGGCATAATATGAGAAATTCAAATAAAAAAAGAAGAATAGAAGATGATTACACTCCAGTTGGCTTTTGTCAAATGATGTGTGATAGAAGAGTTATAATGACACCAAACGGACCTGTTATTGTTTGTGAAGGATGTAAAAGAATAGTGATAGATAACAGAGTTGAAAATGAAAGCGGTAAATCAAATAATCCTAATTAATTTTGTTGTATATTCTTTAACTTTTCTTTTAGAATGTAACGGTTTTTATCTAAATAACGTTTTAGCTTTATTTCCAATAAGTTCATCTTACTTTTCTGGTTATCAGTTAATAACTCACCTCTTTGCTCACGCTAACTACACACATCTTATTTCAAATATGTTTATACTTTTTGCGGTTGGATATGATGTAGAAAAAATACTTGGTAAATCTAAATTCTGGAATTTTTACATTCTAAGTGGTTTATCAAGTTCCGGTCTGTATTTCATAGGTTCCTCACATCCAATTATTGGAGCATCTGGTGCTATATTTTCTGTAGTGGCTTTATCAATAGTTTCGAATTGGTCAGTAGATATACGAAGATGGTATTTAGTGATAAAGAATTTATTTTTTTTATCATTGATACTATTAGAGTTTTTTTATTCAATATTTCTACCTCAAGATGATATCGGTCATTTAGCTCATGTATTTGGTTCTATATTCGGAATTATTTACTATTTATATTTGAAAAAATTAGGTTTCAGTAAATAATCTTACTAAATTTGTAAAATCATGACAGTAGATAGAATTAACGATATGGTTGATAGAAAAGTAATAGAATCTCTACAGAAGGGGCTATCTATTAGCGAAATTCAATCAGACTTAAATTTAAGAATAAGGAACTATAAAAAATCCATAAGTGATTTTGATGATATCTATAATTTAGAATTTAGTGAAATAAGTGGTGCTCGTCAACGTTATGGTGTCACTTATATCAAACAATGTGAAAAGCGTGTTAAAGATTTGAATTGGATGTTAATTAGAAAATCCAATTTCAAAAGATATACACTACCTCAGTTATTTAAACTGATACAATTCAAAGAAAAACTTCTAAAATCTGAATATTTACCGTTGTAATTATTTGTCAATCTGGATAATTTCCGTATCTTTGTATTATGAAAATTAACAAAGGCACACTCTGGAACATTCTTGAAAAGTATGACACAAAAGAATATGAAAACCTTTGTGACGGATTATCTAATATCATTAGAGAAAAACAAACCTCGTCTGATTTTTTAATTATCTATTCTTTCTATGACAAGATTGACAGTCAAGATAGAGAAATGATTGAACAACAAGTAGGAAATCAAATTTCCAATGTGTTATTTTGTATTTAGATAAAATCATAATTTAGTAGTGTAATATATAACATATGAAACCACTACTTCTACTTCTGGCATTTTTGCCACTTTTAATCTTTGCTCAGTCTCCACCACCACCTCCACCTGAACCAGCTCCTCAGCCACCAACTGCCGATTTTGGCACTACTCAAAATAATATAGTCGGTGCTCAGTCGAAATCTTTTGGAGGTGGTTCAATGATTAGACCAAATCCTATTCTCACATCCGCTGATTTTGGATTTATTCAAAATCCTACTTTCGAAACAGGTTGGCGTTATGGAACAGGAATTGGATGGGGTAGAATAAATATGGGTAGAGGTTTTGGTGTAAATGCTGTCATTACTTTTGATTTCACACAACAAACATATTCAACATTCTATACTAAAAATGATTGGTATTACCATTTCAATTTCGGTAAAATGGGCAAATCTTTAAATACTGGATTAAGTGTAACAAAGATTTGGGAACCACTCAAAGTCAAAAAACTTCTAATAGGTGTTCAAACTGGTTTATCAACTATAATGAGTAGAGATAGTTCTAATAAGTATTTTATTTTAGTTCCTTATTTAGTTTTAATCACTCAAAAAGAATTTGATATTACCAAAAGAATTAGTTGGAGACCAGAAACATTCATTACTTTAGGATCACCTTATTATGATATTGGCCTAAACTACTTTTCAACATCAAATACATTTAATGCCGTGGTTGGAAACAACGTTTCATTTAAACTCACAAAAAAATTTAAGCTAAATGTCAATTGGAGAATGAATATGAATACTACTCCGAAATGGGGACTGATGAATAATATACTTATTGGCACTAATTTAGGATTTTAAGACTTAACAAATTTGACTTTGATACCTAATGTTACTTTATGTATCATCTTTGTGTCACTATCACTTCTGTAGTTAATTAAATCCTGAACAGTAATATTTACTTTATTTTTTGGAAATAAAACTATCTGATTATTGGTGTTTATTATTTGATTTTTAAAATCAGTCATTTCTGGTTGAAAATAAACTTCACTGACAAATTGAATTTTATTTGTAGTCCATTTAATTCTTGTTCTTAATGAATGTCTAAAGTAATCTTTATCGACTCCTGTTGTGAAATCTGTTTTTTGATAGAGAGCTGCATAAGATAATGACACCTTAAATTTATCTTTTTGTTCTCTTTTGATACCACCGCCAATTCCAATGAAGTTGTCGGCGTCAATTCCTCTGATAAATGAATAGTTATAAGTGTGTGTTATGAAAGCATCATAATTAGAAGTGTTATATCTTAGATTCTGTCTACTAAGATACTCATTGTTAGTCAATTGTGGTGAGTATTGAACAATATAAGAAGGATTATAGTCAAATCCAAACTTTTTATAATCGATTGAGTTTGAACCACCAACTGTAATTGTTAATTGATTTCCTGTTTTGGTAGTTCCCCAGACCCCGGTGAGTGTATTATCAAAAGAATATTTGATTTGTGCAAATGAAATAAATGGTAATAAAAAAAGTAATGTAATTAAAGTTCTCATAATCTTTTCATCCAGTCTGTAAATCTTACAATAGATTCTTGTAAAGTTTCAACGAAGTTAAAATCTTTAAGAAACTCACCAAACTCGGCTACGTATTCCTCTTTGGACTCATCATTTGCATTTTTCAAATATTGCCAGTTAAAAGATAACTGTTCAGGTGTTTTGAATCCAAAAAAGTCTAAGACTTCTTTTTCTAATTTGACAGCTTCTTTTCCGTTCCAGTTATGACCAACAGCAATAACTCCGGCTTCTTTATTTTTAAGTAAGTTTGATTCACCTAATGTAGTGTGTCTATTTTCTAACCAGGTCAATCTTTCAATTAGAGAAGTATAAATTGCATTCATTTTACCCCATCTAATTGAACCAAAGAAAATTACTATATCAGCATCAAAAATAGCGTTAGCTACTTTATACATTTCATCTGATTTGTTATTTAGTGCAGCCCAACATCTAATTTGACCAGTCGGATTCTTTTCTTTATCCGGAAGTTTAGCATCTTTCAAACCACAAGTATTTCCTCTTTTTGTCGAGACGTTTCCTTCACACGGAAATATTTTAAGTTTCGCTACATTAATGACTTGACATCTATCTGGTCCTAACTTTTTCATAATTTCTTCAGCAATGATAGAAGACTTAGGTAGTTCTTTATCACCACTCCATCTATTTGAAGTCGTTAAAAATAAGATTTTCTTTTTATTATTCTTCTTAAGATAGTTATAAAGTCTTTTCAAATCATTCATAAATTATATATTAAATATTTGATATACTTTTTACAATGTCAGTTGATATGACAATTTGTCATTAAAATTTATTTGGTCTATAATTTGACTATTACATAGAAAAAAAAATATTATTATGAGAAAAATTTACTTATTTGATCTGTCAGATTACCTTTCACTAAACAGAAGTCTATTTAGTGATTACTACAAAATGGATAAGTATGTTGAAAAAGAATCAAACTACTTTCCAAAAGATGATGATGAAAACTTCAATAAAACAGTTGAAGAGATAGAAACTGATTCACATATTATAAAAAAAGAAACCTGGATTAGCACAGATGGAACATCAAAGTTCACAAGAACTTTATCAGAGAGTAAAAAACAAAAACCTAAAATTGATGTCAAAGAGCTTGAATCCAAATTGAAAGAAGCAATTGAGAAAGAAGAATTTGAAAAAGCCGCTCAGTTGAGAGATGAAATCAGAAAACTAAAATCATGAAAAAAGGACCATAAACGGTCCTTTTTTAGTTTTTTCTGGGAACGACAGTCTGAACTAGAGTCAATCCTAATTTTTCTTTCAATTCTGTGTTTATGGTTTCAGGAATTGCAGAAGGCGGTATTGACTCTCTTTTAAACTTCCAGTGAGCTGCTTCCCAATCTTTGATTTCTTGGTCTAATTTCATTAGAGAGGCTTCTTCGAGATTAATCTCTTCAATTTTGAGAACTAAATATTTTTGAATCTCTTCTAAGTCAGATTCCAGTTGTAATAATCTTTCTTCTTTTCTTTTGATTTCTCCTGACTTAATTTCAATATCTTTTTCTTTTTGGTTTAGTGTTCTAATATCTCTATCAATTTTTAATTGAAGTTCAGAGTATTTAATATCTAAATCTTTTGAAGATTCAAGTAAACTCCTATCTAAGTTTCTTTCTTTTTCATTAATAGATTGAATTTTGTCTTCTAGATCGATTTGTCTTTCAGTAATCTCTCTAGACCTAATTCTTAAATCATCTTCTTTTCTATCTAAATCTTTAAGTTCGTTTTTATAATCAATTTCTCTTTTCTCTACTCTTTTGATACGAATATCAACTTCATCTTCTTTATCTTTGATTCTTCTTTCTCTATTATTCAAATCTTTTTCTTTCCATTCAATCTCTCTAATTTTAGATTCATCAATATTAGAAACTTGTGTAGTATTTTGATTCAAAGATGATAGAACCATTTCTTCAATAAATGGAACTAATTTTTTATGAAATTGAGTAGGTGTTGGGAATTTCTGAGCTCTCATGTGAGTTAGTAGTTCACTTTTCCAATCTATGACTTCAAAGAACTCTGGGTTATTATCTACTATGTCTTTATCAATTGGAATTACTTCTGATTTTACAATGTAATTATATTCTTGTAAGATAGTTCCAATTTTGAGAATAAATATTTTTTTATCAGGGCTCAAAAACTGAAACTCTTTAATTACCTTATGTTTGATTTTCATTTGAAAAAAATATATTTTTAGTTATATATTAAACGAGTTTTTTTGTTTATATTTGTAGAATGGTATCTTTGGATAAAGAATATAATCAAATTCTCAATCTTACTAAATTCAATGTGAACTTTAGTAAGTTTGTAGATAGTTGTGATCTTTTGAAAGAAAGTCCTGACTATATTATTGAAAAATACTACCACTGGATTGGATTTGAACCAACGGTTGAACATAAGTTATATACACCAGATGATATGACAGAATTTTTCAACAAATATTGCAAAATTTGGAGACCAGATACAGATTGTTACCACAAATTAAAGAATATTTTGATGTATCTTTACTCAACTCAAAATTTGAGTATACTGACAATGTCTGAAAAGTTTGAAGAATATATCGGACCAATGACTATGATATCACATACCTCGGATAAACCCGGATTACATCATAAAACAAATAAATTTGTTGATGAGGTTTTAGATGGTAATAAAAATAACATCAAAATAGTTTTAAGAAATATGAAAATTGATAATATAGTGAGATGAAATATCAAGATAAAAGGTTTGTAAAATATCAAGAAAAACAAAGAGACGGTGAATTCGATAGTTATTGGTCAAGAAAATCCGAAAGACAAATTCGTAGAGAAAGAGAACATCGATTTTCTAATTTCTATCAAAAGTTTCTTATTGGAAGAGTTGATAAGTATTGGTGGAAAAATTTAAGAGATACTGATAAAGAAAAAATTATTTCACTTTACTATCTACAAGAAGATGCTATTTCATCGAAAGATTTAGATAGATGGTATTCAGATCCAGTATTTGAAACTTGGTCTGAATGGTATGATTATGTTAAAACAACTTTTCAAACAAATAAAATATCATTAAGAGAGGATAAACTCAAAATTTTAGGTATATAATAAATCAGATAAAATGGTTAATGTATTTGGAAACAATAGTAAAACAGGACATCAATTAGAAAATTCATGTTATTATCGTTCCAAAAGAAAAAGTTATTAAATAATAATGAAAGCAGAAGAAGTAGCATCAGAACTTTTAGATAAATTTAGACCACATTCATATAATGGTTTGGTTGAAGAAAAAGATGAAAATTATCATGCGAAACAAAGTGTCTTAATCGCATTAGATGTGGTTAAGTCATTTTTACCTTTTACGGACTTGAATACCACTTTAGGTAAATTTTGTGAAAAACAAAGACAATTTTTAGAAGAAATTAAAGAAGAACTAAATAAGAAATAATGAAAAAGGGAGACAAACTTATTTGTAAAAAAGATATAAAAAACATATTCGGTTGGTCATTATTTGAAAAGAATAAAACTTATGAAGTTCTTTACGTTGACAACGAAAAACCACATATTATGGTTGTCTTAAATCATAAGATGTATGGTAATGAGTATAATGAATATCCTATAGATTGGATTAATCAAAATTTTAAATATGTTGAAAAATAAAATTGAACTAATTATTCAAACTCTAATCGACACCACTGAATCTGGTAATTTGCTGTGGGAAGAAGATAATTCTTCATATGATAGAAGGTATAAAAGAAAAATGCAGTGTGTTGGAGAAGACACAACTCTCTACGAAATGGAAATAGAGTATGTTTTGACTAATGAAAAGTTCATACTTGCAACAGATCCGTCAATCTGGATTAGAAATCCTAAACTTCCGAATGGGATGTTTTATGTTTATGGTGGTAAGTATGATTTAAAAAAATTAAGAGATTTGGTTATGCAAAAATTCCTTCAGGATTTCAAACCTACGTTGGGTGACTTAGAAGATACTCTTGGTGAATTGGCTAAGGGTATCAATATCTCAGAGTTCAGAGACGGAAAAATTAATAAAATTTTAAAATAATAATATGTATATAGTTAACACAAACCTACAAGAAGTAACTAAAGAATTTGAATTTGTGAACAGCTGGATTGAGACTGTTTGTCAAAATATTCTACACAAAGACAAAGAAGATTGTAAAATAACAGCTTTTTATAATTATGGATATTTTGTTCCTAAAGGTAAAGGAGCAAATCCTGAACAATATGATATGTTGTTTGATGATAGACTTATTTATGAATTATCAAAAGTCAGAGTGAATGTTACTATGAAAATAGATGAATTTATGATGACTAATAGAC
>JACCDO012044779.1_pt1 | contig 12966 bp, 16 predicted proteins | sample 7446101 | NCBI WGS metagenome assembly JACCDO01 (sample SAMN15323440, study PRJNA562643) | freshwater metagenome | isolation source: river surface water | place: USA:Blue River Watershed | collected 2017-08-16
CTTCATGCAAGAAATATCTATCGTTTGTTGTTGAGACAATGAAGTGAGTATAATTCAAGCTTCTATTAAATCGTTCGTATGCTGAGCGACCTTCAACACTCTTTTCAGAGATTGCATTCTTGAGTTGATTTGCTGATTTCTTGCCAACTTGATCTGTGCCAAATTCTTCAAGTTGGTAGATCAATTTACCTTCATAGCTCAAAATCTTATCCCCTGACTTATTGTCATCTTGTCTTGTGCTAAGGATAAAACGGTTATCCATGTGACCAGCGGTTGATGTCTCCACGCCGAAAAGATCGAGTAATGATCTAACTAGTGTTTCTGAAAATGTACTCTTCCCAGTACCTTGAGATTTACCCGTAATACAAAGCATCATTTCAAGTTTTGTAGGATCTGAGAAAGAGTATGCTCTGCTTGTGAGACCAATCAATAGCTTACGGCCAACCATAGATAAATGTTCATAATATGATGGATTGATTGTTTTACTAACTTGTAGTGTATCAGGTAGCCAAGTATCAAGCATTTGGGGACGGCCAGCTTTTACCCAACGGTCATAGTGGCCTAAGAATTTCTCATGTACGAGATTGAATTTCACATCCATAGATGGATTTGTACTAAAACAAGCCTTGATATTCTCAATGATTTGGGGACGAGGATATTCTACCCCATAAACTTGCTTGATATGTGCTTGAAGAACAATGAAGTCTTCATCTTGCATTTCTCTAGCCTTCATCTTACAAAAAGCCTTATTCTTGATCTTCTTGTTGATTTGATCAGCGATAGATTGATCTAACTCAATGCATGATGATGGGGCGGTAGAGCTTGTCTTGATTGCATGATGCACAACCATTTGCCCCCTAAGAATATCAAGCTTGTAGATCGAGGTAATCAATTGATCTTTTTGTAGGATAATTCTTAGGTTTGTTTCGCTCTTCTCAATCTTCCCGCTCTTTGGATCAATATCCAGAGCAAGAGTAGCGGAAATAGCCTTGTTCTTCATCTTGATAGCTTGCTTATCTGTAGGTAGCACAAATAGAGCAATCTCATTACCGCTTGCGGTTTTAGGCTTCATGGGATGCACGAGATGGATCATCAAGGCACCGTCCTCACTCTTATTGATGAATGCACCGCCAATGCTTTCATAAGGTTTAGGCATCTCTGGGGATAGGAAATCTAGGCAAGCTTGAATTTTGTCACCTTTTACACCGAAATCACTTACATATCTATCCCAATTGTTTGCAAGCTCTTGTACTGTGATGCTCTCATGCTTGACTTGTGCTTTCTTACCAGTAGCACCGATTGAAATCATCTCACTACCATCTAGGTGACGGTGTGGAGTCTTACCATCAATGACCTTTTCCATGAGTAAGCGAAACTTTGATTTTTCTTCTTTGGCGGTAGGTTGTGCAATAATAGGCTTGATTGTGGATTGACTATAGCTTGTTGTGTAGTATGGACGCATGAGCCAAGGATTGTTTAAGTCTTTAGTATGCCACATACCAGCTTCACGACATTTTCTAGAGCCAATATCTAGGACGGCTTCATCATAACGATCTTTCAAATTGTTCTTTTCATATACCTTTTTCCACCAATTACGAATACAATGGCTTTCTTTACCGTCAAAATATTGTGGTTCTATTGCACCGATTGAAGAGATACCTGCATCAAGACAAAATTGCTCTTGTACTTGTGTAGGTAGATCGAGTAGGTACTGAATACCCTCATGTGACCAACCAGATACTAAACTAAGACTAAAATGGAAATGCAAGCCATTCTTTGAAAGGAGCACCATTCTAGGTGCTTGACCAATTTCTTTGATACCCTTTAAGAAAGCTATCTCTTTTTCAATGAATTGAGCAAGATCATGTGTGATTTGACCATGCTTTAATTCATTGTGATACCATGCTCGTTCTTGATCCTTAAGATCGATTTCTAGAAATAGAGTCATGACTTTGAGGCAATCTTTACCATCCAAAGCTACATAGTTTGGGGAAGTCTTTACTTGCTCAATCCCTGCCTTAGCATATGCACCGGTAGTCACAAACATGTTCAAATCTGCACCTGCAAGCTTAACAATCGCTTGACCTGGACCCACACCAATTTTATCTAAGCTTTCAAGTACATGAAGATCGTAGATGCTTTCACTACCAAGCTTATGACTTGCACCTTGATAGTCATAAGGTGATTGCCATTTTTTCTTCTTTGTAGCCCCAACCCCCAAAGCATCCTTGAAAATACCGTACCCTTGTTCGATTTGTTCTGGAGTATATGATTTAAATAAAGGTCTCATTTTGCATGCTCCCATGTATTGATTTGATCTTGATTTACTGTATCTGTGAGTTTGTACGGTAAAATCGCTTGATTTAGATATATTAACTTATCTATATAAAAGCAAGAGAATAATAAAAAAAATTTTAAAATGTTGGTTCTATGCATTCTAGCCTACTTTTTCGATGAGATTTCATCAGTGCTTTCAGTAGGATCAGGGGGGAGTACTCCATCCTTGAGAAGAGTCTTCACTTGATTGATGACACTAAATTTGAGCCATTCATCTTTAATACCATCAATGACAAGACGGTTATACTCATCACCTTGTTTGGCAAGAGTGTATAGGTCATCAGCACATTCGTTAAGCTTCAATAGATTTTGAAATGTTGGTTTAGCTGCAATCTGTTCAGTTAATTTTAAGGTTGCTTTGATTGCATCTAGTATCTGGTCGTGCAAGGTGGTAGTCATATGTAGCTCCGTGTAAAAGTTCTACATAGATAACACAAAACAAAAGATCATCTTTGCTTAAAATACCCATCACGATACCAACCGCTACCCTTGAGAGCAAATTGTGAGCCAGATATCACTTTCACAAGCTCACCATCACAACCGTTTTTATTGATACTATCGCAAGAAGGTGGGATTTGATCATCCATACCCATTCTCTTCGTTGTTTGTGCTTGGCATTTTTTGCACTGCAATGAATAAATTGCCATAATCGTTCTATCCTTTCGATCTTATCGCTTGTTTTAGGTGCTTTATCACTTTACTAAGGTTACGAATTTGTTCCCTTGATATGCCTTCAGGATACAAGGCTAGGAGTAGATCATCAATTTTTTGTTTAGATACGATCTTTTCACCTTGACCGATCAACTTCACTTCAACCGCTTGTTCTTGTTTAGGTTGTGCTTCCACTTTTGGTTGTTCTTCTGCTTGCTTTGGTTGTGCTTCCACTTGTATCTCAACTTTTGGTTGTTCTTGCTTAGGTTGTTCTTGCTTTGGTTGTTCTTGCTTAGGCTCAGTATCTCGCAACCGTGCCTTGATTGTTGACACATTGCTCAGTGGACAAAAGCCAACTTTAGCAATTTCAGAGGTTCGTAAAGTCTTGTATTGCTCATGTTGAAAGATAGCGATTAACCATGCATTGCGTGTAGGAAAGCGACTCGTTTGATAGTCTGGATCAGCCTTGAGTTGTAGAGCAAGGGCTGAAAGGCCATGAGGCTTTAGATCCGCATCGCTCTCTAGTACATACCGTACGGTTCGATCAGAGATTTGAAGGATTTTGGCTAGATTTGTATTTGAGTATTTTTCAAGGATGCCATTCTTCACGACTTCACGAATGATTTCCGTCTTTGTCATCGTGAAGTAATCCTCATGTGGTCTCTTGAAAAAGGGTACGATCAGGTGAGGGATAAGGCTCTCTTTAATCTCGTCTTTTAAACTTGGAGTCATGACTTGTCCTTTCATGTGGTTTAGAATTGCATCGCTGACTTGGTGCGTTGTGCATTTTGTAATCTCTACTATTTCATCGTGGGTAAATGCACCCAATGCACCACCTACAAGAGCATCATGTAGTAACTCGATCTTGTCTGCATATTGTGAAAGTGCCTTGCTCAAATGTAGGGCAAATTTAGGTGGTATTCTCATGCTTGGATCAATGGAATTATCTGCATGACAATCGTCCCAAATCGCTTGGATTGTTGATTTATCTAGGATGTTTTCAAACTGGTGGATTGCTCTACCTAAACTTGTCATTTGTCCGCCCTTGATCATGAGGCCTAGCTTGATCTTTGCTTTATCCTCTTCTCGCTTATTAAGCTCTTTAATCTTTTCTTCTAGTGCCAAAGCCCGATCATCAAACATTTTTACGCCCCCTTAGTACACAAATTAGGGAAGTACGAGCAACGACATGCGGGTTGTTTTGTGCACCTATAAGTAGGATTGTTCTTACAACTAACTCAAAGCAATCTTCTATCAGGGGATGGATGACTCTCTTTGTGCCAGTGAATGAGTTTAGTTTTAGTTGGGTATAGGCAAGTTCGGTAAGAGCATCATAAACTAGACAAACATCCCCTACAAAATCTTGATCCTTGTCTTGGGGGGTAAGTGCTACGGTGACTTTTTGAAATAGCTCACCGCTTGAAATATCTTGAAGTGTAAACATATATGATCCTTTCAGACCATAAACACGCTCCCAACATTTTTTTTATCTTTCATCGTTGTCCGCATCACCATATTTTAAATTTTTTAAATTTGCAATCACTTGAGCCGTCAGTCTCTTCTCTTCCTCAGCCAATCGCTCAAAGTCATAGATCATCTGGCTGATCTTTTCCATAAAAGACTGCTCAGATAGGCTCTCATATGTAGTATCAACCTCTTGGTATTGACCAGGTGATAAACTAAATTTCTTATCCTTAACCGTTGCATGATCAATATCAACAAGAAAAGCTAGCTTCTCAATCTCTTCCCCTGCTCTCCACTTCCCCAACTGGTCAATAACTCGTTCAATTACCTCATCCCTAATCTCATTTTGCTTGCGATTGATCGGTGTACCTTGGCTTGCTAGATCGATCAGTAGCATCTTGCCTGCTCTAGCCTTTGCCTTGTTAATGACCCAAATCGAGCATGGGATACTTGTACTCATGAAGAGTTTTGGCGGTAGTGTAATAATAGCTTCTACTAGATCCTGCTTGACTAAATACTCTCTCACGGCTAATTCATCCTTTTGGCTCGTTGTGAGAGCCCCATTAGCCATGATAATGCACGCAATACCATCATCTTTTAGGTGATACAAGCAATGAAGTATCCATGCAAAATTACCGTTGTTTGAAGGTGGTTTAGGCAAGTCTTTAAATCGTGGATCCGTACTCAAGTTTAAATGTATATCCCAACCTTTTTGATTGTAAGGCGGATTTGCTAGGATGATATCGGCTCTTAAATCAGGATGCAAAGGATTGCTTATTGTATCACCTGGTCGCCAACCAAAGTGATAATCCATTTGATAGAGTAGAGCATTGATACAAGCAACCTTCCAACTTGTGGGATTAAACTCTTGCCCATAGTACTCAACATCACAATGTTCCATGACTCTTGATATGTGTTTATGAGCAAGTAAGAGTAAGCCAGCCGTCCCCATGGCTGGATCATAGATTTTTATGTCACGATTTTTACCTAGTAAAGCAATCTTGATGACAAGCATAGCTAGAGATGGGGGAGTATAGAAAGCACCTAGTTTTTGAGCATCTGCTCTACTCATCAAGCCTTCAAATATAATCCCTAAATCATCGATACTACTACTGCTCAGATCAAAGCTTTTCACTTGATTGTAAATGTAAATCGCTTTATCCGTCATAAACACATTTGGATCAAGTAGGTAACCAAAACGATCTTTATGTTCATTCCCTAGATTTAGAGCGGTCATTGTAAGTTGGGATGATGATACATAGTCTTTATCCCCCTCAATCATCCGTAGTAGTAGACTTTGAACAATGATCTTGGCAATCTGTTCTTCCGTAAGGTGACTCATATAAACACGATATAGAGCCTCAATTTGATCTTTCATTTTTTGGTTTCCCACCTTTCCCTAAATAGAAATTGTACTTAATCCATGCTTCATACCTACCCCTAAACTTGAGCATGTTTCTTGTGATTTGAAAGCTTTTCTCTAGCTTAAAAGCAAGCAATCCTATGAAACCACCGTAAAGGATCATAAGACGATCAAGCTCTTCAACGGACGGTGAATTTTTCTCATAGTACCTCTGAGCTTTCTCTTTTTGGGTCATAGCGGTACCCGTCTTTTTCCTACCTGCTGGGGTATGCACTTTCTCAATCCCATGGATACGAGCAAATTCAATAACAAGATCGTCCGTTACACCTAGCTTTTCACCGATTTGTTTCCATGTCAAAGGTTGACTACATAGGCTCTTCACTTGCTCCAGATCAAGGAAATGCTTTCTATTTTTAGTGATTTTTCTAGAGCCTCGCTTTTCATAAAAGCTTTGATCGTATTCCCCATTCTCTAGCTTGCTCTCAATCTCCAGTAGCCTATCATTTGGATCAAGAGGCATGCAACTTAAGACTTCAAACATACTCTTTCGTTCTGATCTTGTGCTATATGGTTTCATCGTCTTCTCCATAAATCGTCAAGTCTTGCTTTTTCTTCTTTTGGTATAGTCATGAAATATGCCAATCTCGTACAACTATCTCTGACGGTTTCAAGGTAGTACCTAGCATTTAGATTGAGTTTTTCAGTTTCAAGGTATATTGTGCATTCTTTAGCAAGGGTCGTTAATCGCTTGATGATTTGATCTTGCCCCCCAATACCATGAAGTCGATCATGCTCCAGATCGTGAAGTTTTTCATTGATTTCATCTTGAATTGCTTGGCTCATCATTTTTCCTCCACTAGTACACAAATAACTTGCTTAGGTTCAATCGCATAGAAAAATTGACCCGCATGGAAAAAGCGGTAGGCCGTCCATGGCTTTTTTCTAAGTAGGACGGTACGACCAATAAGATGTGCTGAGTCTTCATGTGTCTCAATCACAATCGCTTGTATCGTTTCTTCATCTTCCATGACTTCATCAAAAACGCTATCCCTTTTATACTGGACGATCATCTTGTCATCCAAAATCTCAAACATTTGAAAACGCATATGTACATCCTTTTGTGGTATGCTCAACCTATAAACACATGACAAGCGAAATATTTTTATTTAAGCGTGTGACCTTAGCTTTATCCCATGCTCTCGGTATATCTTATAAACGGATCCTAGGCTGATACCCGTAACCGTACAAATCTCTCGCACTGGCATACCCTTTTGATACAAAGCAATAACTTGTTCGGCTCCCTTATTTAGTCTATCAGCTAGTCCTTTTGGTCGTCCCCCAACTCGTCCCCGTTGTCTTGCTGCTTTCAAGCCTAGTATAGTTCTTTCACGGATAAGACCGACTTCCATCTGAGCCAAAGCCCCAAAGATATGGAAAATGAAAACGCCCATGGGGGTACTTGTATCAATACCATCGCTTGTTTTAAAGTGGCAACCCTTAGCCTTGATTTGTTCGACAATATCAATCAGGTCTTTCATTGATCTACCAAGACGATCAAGTTTCAAACATACTAGAGTATCGCCCCATTTCAATTCGTTTAGAGCCTTATTTAATTCTGGTCTTTCTTTTGTCCTACCTGTGAATTTCTCTTTGTAGATCTTCGTACAACCACAAGACTTTAAGTAATCGATTTGTAGGTCTAGTGATTGATCTTCTGTGCTAACTCGTGCATATCCAATTTGCATGATGACGGCTTCCTTTGTGAGTGAGTTTATACAAAAACACATGGGAAACCGTTTTTTTATAAATAATAATAGGTATCAGCTCCAAAGGTGCTACGCATCACAAGAGTCGTCATCATTGTTTTTCTTATATTCCCTCAAAAAGGTGAGGAGCTGATGGACATGTTGTAGCACAATTTTAAATCGCTCATTGACTTTTTTTCTCGTCCCCAATCCAGCTATTAAATCGTTGCATTTGATCTTTCCAAAACAAAACTTGATCCTCTAGAGCATAGACTTGATCTTGTAAAATCTTGATCTGCTTCTTTAAATCTTTCCTCGATGGTTTAGGTTCAGGTGTAAAAACAATCTTGTTATTCATGTTGTTTCCTCATGCTCTGATTTTAGTTTGAGCGATTGTGTTGTATCTTGTAATCAGTGTTGGGGATATCTCTCTGACTGCATCACTAAAGAAAAGTGTTATTGCTTGATCCAGATATCTGTACATAGGTTTTTGGGTAGCGGGGATAGTGTTTGTTTCTAGTGTTTTACAAATCGTCTCTAATGTATAGTCATAGATACTTGATGCGTTAGGTGCATGGCTATTCAAGTACATGGGGCGGTTAGCCATCCACTGAGTCAAGAATAAACTTGTGTAGCAAGTAGGTAAAAATTCCATATCCGTTACTGGCTTCATGTGTGCTTGCCCCTTGTCCACATACCGTAGACTTGATCCATGATTGTCAGTAGTGTAAGGGTACAAAAGATTGTGAGAGGTGCTAGCACGCATAAGGTGAATAGGCTTGCAAGTGTGAGCAATGTCGTTAGCACGAGCATCATGCTTTCTTCTCTCAAGGCTAGGTTCATGGACATATCTACGAATGGTCTTACGATCATCCACATGATGAATAAATTTAGGAGACTTAGGAAAAACATATGTTTAACTTTCTTTATGAGGGGGGATAACTAGATTATCATCTATAACATCTATATCATCAAATATATCATTCATCAATTCAAAGATTTCTTTAGACAATTGCTTCATTTCTTTTTTAATATCATCAAGGCTTCTGAGTGGTACATGCTCGTAGAAATATCTATTGAAAGAAAACTCATATCCTACTTTTGTTTTCTCGTGATTGATCCACGCATCTGGGGTATGAGGTAAGACCTCACGATTGAAGTATTCATCTATATCGTCACTAAGTGGTATATTTTCGGTATCTCGTAGATTGACATCTGGTTGAATACTACCTTTCAGTTTACCCTTTGTCATGAGTACCTTATTCCCATGCTCATCCCTTAATGGTCGCTCAACGGTAATGGTTGAGTAGCCGAAATCTGTATTATTAAAAATCTTAGAGTTTTTACACTCTTTAAAATCACGATACATAGCCATGATCATATCAATATTGTTTTGTGAAAGCTCATTTCGCTTACTACCTAAGCTTTTTCTCATCTTGACATACATATCTACGGCGTTGATCAATTGCACCTTGTTTTTTCGCTCTATACTCTTTTTATTTGTGAGTACCCATATATATGTAGAAATACCCGTATTGTAAAAAAGATCATTAGGTAATCCAATAATTGCTTCTAGTAAATCATTTTCCACAATATACTTGCGGATATCACTTTCCCCAGAGCCTGCACCCCCCGTATATAAAGGTGAGCCATTTAATACGATTGCTATACGACTACCACCATCTTCAGGTGCTTTCATCTTAGATATGAGATGTTGTAGGAATAATAGGCTACCATCTGAAACTCTAGGTAAGCCCGCACCGAAACGACCATTAAATCCTTGTGTCTCATGCTCTAGTCGTATCACTTTTTCAATCTTCTTCCAATCTACACCATATGGGGGGTTAGATATACAATAATCAAATTTAGCACGCTCATGCTGATCATTAGATAGTGTATTGCCAAGCTTGATACGGCTTGTATCATAGCCTTTGATTAGCATATCACTTTTGAAAATTGCATAACTCTCACCGTTTAACTCTTGTGAATGGATAATAAGCTTGATATCTGGTCTATTTACTTTTAAATAATCATCTGCAACGGAAAGCATGCCCCCCGTCCCTGCTGTTGGATCATAGATCGTACGAATACCACCTTGATCTTTATCATCAATAAATAAGATATCTACAAGCAAGCGAATGACTTCTCTAGGTGTATAATGCTCCCCGCTTGTTTCATGAGAGTCCTCAGCAAATTGTCTAATTAACTCTTCAAAGATAGACCCCATGTCAGCATTATTTACAATTGCTTCAGATAGATCAATACTAGCCATCTTATCAATCATCAGGGGGAGTATGTTTAGCTTGTTTAGCTTTTCTATCTCACGATCAAATTCAAATTGCTCAAAGATATCTACAATATCAAGAGATATACCCCTGATATATGCAAGTAAGTCATTTCGTGGATCCTTCAAACATTCTTTTAGTGAGTAGTTCTTTACAATACCACAACACTCAAGTCTTCTTAATACAATGAATGGAAGAATTACTTTCCCCATTTCCCCCCGCTTGTAATCACCTCTCAAAATATCTGAGAGGGTATGTAATGTAGATGCGTTCATGTACTTGTCCTACAACTTCGCTTCTTCACAAACCCTAGCTTCTTAGCTTGGGTATAGGCATATGTGAATGAGATATTGAATTGTGCACCTATCTGCATCCAAGTGAGATTTTGATCTACAAGTTCTTTTAGTTTAGCTTGATCAATGGTCTTTGTACGGGGACGAGGGAAATGCTCTTTTTTGATACCTAAATCCCCAGCATACTTCACTAGGCTAAATCTTGAGATACCGCATAGCTTAGCGATATCATCCCATGTTCTATCAGGTGTAGCTAGAGCCACAAGTTCATCGTATGTTGGTAGTTTAATCCGTGGCTTAGCACTTACATTGTCTTTAGTAATCCCCAATGCTAAGACTCGCTTTCTTAAAGTATCCTTGCTCATCCCTAGCTCATCCCCCATTTCAGACCAAGTCTTAGTATGTGCAAATACGGCCATGATCATATCATCGGTAATGTGTGCATAAGTTTCTCGTGGCTTTCTGGGCTTGCTCTCTCTTACTACTTTTTCCCTAGTACCCTTCAAAATCCTTTCCCTATAGCCTTCATAGACTCCACCGTTCTCAATCATCGCTTCAATGCGTGCTAGCCTCTCAGCATCCTCTGGTTTCATGGCTTGCTCCTTGATCTATGTAGTTTCTTTCTTTGTAAGCCTAGTCGTCTTGCTCTTCTAATTAGATTAGGTTGGGATAGTCCTAGTATCTCAGCCATCTCGTCCCATGTCTTAGTTTCCGCATATTGTGCAAATACTTGCCTAATTTGATCATCGCTCACATGCACATAGACCCTTGTCCATGGGTGACCTATCTTTCGCATACGATTTCGTAAAGACATACAACTTAAGCCAACTAACTTGCTTATTTCTACCCATGTCATATTCTGTTTTCTAAGAGCAAGAATTTGCTCATTCGATACTCTTCTAAGTTTAGTTAAAGGTTTCTTTTCACAACCCAAGTAAAAGGCTTTAGATCGTACGGTAGATACAATCATACCTAAGTCTGCTGCAATCTCTGACCATGACTTAGTTTCATCAATCGCTTCTAAAAATTCCTCATTGCTGATATCATAGAGCTTATGTACCTTTTTCTTTTTGATACCTAAAGCCGTTGCTCGTACTCTCGCATTATTCCCACTGATACCAAGTGATGCACCTATCTCAGCCCATGTTTTAGTGTCATCAACCGCTTGCTTTATCTGATCATCTGAAACCATGCTGATGATACCACTAGAATAACTTTTCTTTTTAAGACCTAATGCTTTTGCTCGCTTTTTAGCACTTGATCCAGAGATACCAAGTGATGCACCTATCTCATCCCATGATGCATAATCCTTGATTGCTTCCTTGATCTGATCATCTGATACTTTCTTTTTTCGCTCCACACTATAGACTCGGTCTGTCTTTGGTGCATGGACAACCTTTTCTTCCTTCTTCTTTTGGTATCCCTCAAATACTTGTCCGTTCTCAATCATCATCTCAAGCATAGCTAGACGATCATCATCATAGTGATGTATGTGTTTCATACTGATGCCCCAAGCTTGAATGCAACTGATTGAGCCTTCCACTTAGCCTTTAGATCTTGCACATGTTTAATAACCACTGGATCATTGATAGAACAATATTTTTCTAGTGAAACCTCAAAGTCTAGGATGGTTTCATCCACAACTAGACGAATAAATAGTAACTTGCCAAACATAGTAGTGAGTCTCCTTTGTGTCAATACGAATATAAACACATCAGGCAATCAAATTTTCAAGCCTTTCGTATATAATCGTACATAGATTTTTATACGAAACGGGGGATGACAAAAATCGTGTATACGATGCATAGAACAAGCATTTATACAAGACGGTATTTTATATGGAAGGGACGACTCGTATAAATACATCGGCTTTACTTGAAATGAAGTGAGGCAAGCGAGGCAAGCTCAGCATGGGACGATCCGCCAATCCACTTTTCGATCGACTCTCTAACTTGCTTTAACACACTAACTTGAGAGTAAAGATCAATCGCTTTGGACATACCTGCATCATGGTATTGAGCAATCTCTTTCTCTAGTGCATCCATACGAATACTTAGCTTGCTAGCAATAAGGAAAAAGTGAATTTGCCTAGGTGCTGTACGAGTAGCCACAAGTAAACGAGCATGAGAACGCATTAGTTCTGGATCCGTACGATAGACTATCTCTTCTGTTCGTTCATTGATAAAGCAACTTGTCTTCATCTCTTCTTTAAGCGTATCAATGATTGTTTGACGCATACGCCGTAACTTAGTGTGTTGATTGTAAAGTATCAGCTTCACTTCAGTAGTGATAGTCATCTCACTCATCTCAAGGTGGTACTCTACCCAAAGATCATGCTCTCTTTGGCAAACCTTAGTATGAAGATCAAGAATATCGTCATCACTCTTTAAAGGATGATCGTACACCCATTTGGGGCAATTACTAATCGTGCTGAGAAAGATCATTTAGTACACTCTCAGGCTCATGTCCCGCTTGTCTACATGCTTGATCTAAAATGATCCGTACCCACTGGCTCAAATTTTTACCATGTTGTTTTGCTACTTCCTTATAAACATCTGCCCTCACTTGATCCATCAGGATGATCATCTGGTGTTTGCTAATTTGCTTTTTCATAGTGTACCTCTTCATGTGTCGGTTTATGGTTTTGTATCGTTGCATGATCCAAGTGAGAGCTAATATCATTATATATTGTTTCTTATATGTATGCTAAAATTTTTTTACATGGGGGGGATATGGCTATTTAAGATCGACCTATAAAAATTGAAGATCAGCCCCTAAAAAAACAAGATCGGTACTAAAAAGAGCATAATTTAGCTAAAATATACCCC
>JACCDO010868335.1_pt1 | contig 12963 bp, 14 predicted proteins | sample 7446101 | NCBI WGS metagenome assembly JACCDO01 (sample SAMN15323440, study PRJNA562643) | freshwater metagenome | isolation source: river surface water | place: USA:Blue River Watershed | collected 2017-08-16
ACTTAGATCATGGACACGAACCAATTGGTGAGCTTTATGTTTTAGGAGTTCACCCCAGCGAACAAGGCAAAGGTCTTGGAAAATCTCTAATGCTTTGGGGTTTAAACCATTTAAGAAGAAATGGTTTAGATTCAGCAATGCTTTACGTTGATTCAAACAACCAAAAAGCCATCAAGATATACGAAGAAGTAGGATTTAATTTCTGGGGTTTAGATAGACTTTACCGCTCGTTTACTTAAGGCTGAAATTATGAAAAGTATGACAACTGAAACAAAAAACTTTCCACAGGGAAGATTCTCGGAAAGAGATTTGTCATGGCTTTCTTTCAATGAAAGAGTTTTAGATTTGGCTAAAGATCCAAACATTCCGATTTTAGAAAGAGCAAGATTTTTAGCAATTTTTGCAAGTAATTTAGACGAATTTTTCAAAGTAAGAATTGCAGGTTCAAAGAGAAGAATTGAAGCAGGTATTGCTGTTAGATCTGCCAGTGGCATGCTTCCCCGAGAATTACTATCAGCCGTCCTTAATGAGAGTTATCGCTTGCAAAAAACGCATTCTGAGATATTTGAGAATGATGTACGGCCACTACTGGTTGAAAAAGAAATTCGAATAATTAGATGGAATGAATTAACTGAGGAAGAAAAGAAAAGTCTTGGCACTTTATTCATTGAAAAAATATTTCCTGTCTTAACTCCGCTTGCAGTAGATCCTGCACATCCTTTTCCCTATATTTCAGGACTATCACTCAATCTTGCAGTTGTTATAAGAAGTCCGAAGAATGACACCGAACTTTTTGCCCGTGTAAAAATCCCACCAACTTTTCCTCGTCTAATAAATTCACAAGGTCAAAGATTTGTGCCGTTAGAAGACGTAATTTCAGCACACCTAGATTTACTTTTCCCTGGAATGACAATTGTTCAACACCACGCATTTAGAGTGACGAGAAACGAAGATGTTGAAGTTGAAGAAGATGATGCAGAAAATCTTTTGGATGCATTAGAACGAGAATTAACTCGAAGAAAATTTGGCGCTGTAGTAAGACTTGAGGTTGAAGAAGATATTGATGAACACGTCTTAGAACTTTTAGTAGAAGAACTTGAAGCATCCGATAACGAAGTATTTAGATTGCCTGGTCTTCTTGATCTTAGAGGCTTAAATGATATTTGTAATCTAAATAGAGATGATTTGAAATTCGCTAAATTCATTCCGAGAACAAATCCACAGTTAGCCACCGTTGAAACAGCAAGTGCTCCTGATGTCTTTGAAGCATTAAAAACAAGAGACATTTTGTTGCATCATCCTTATGATTCTTTCTCAACAAGTGTTCAAAGATTCTTAGAACAAGCAAGCACCGATCCAAAAGTACTTGCCATCAAGCAAACTCTTTATAGAACTTCAGGTGATTCTCCAATTGTTAGCTCTCTAATTGAGGCAGCTCACAATGGAAAACAAGTTTTAGCAATTGTAGAAATTAAGGCCCGTTTTGATGAACAAGCAAATATTTCTTGGGCACGAAAACTTGAAGAGGCAGGTGTGCATGTTGTTTACGGTGTGGTGGGATTAAAAACTCACGCCAAACTCTCCCTTGTGGTTCGTCAAGAAAATGAAAAAATTAAAAGATATGGTCATTTGGGCACTGGTAATTACAATCCAAAAACTGCTCGAAGTTATGAAGACCTAGGACTTTTAACCGCTGATCCACAAATTACAAACGATATTGCCTATCTATTTAATCTTCTTTCAGGTTATTCAACTAACGAAGAGTATGACAAATTATTAGTTGCCCCACATTCTGTACGGTCAGGATTAATCAAGAAAATAAAAAGAGAAATTGAGAACCATTCGCAAAGAAAATCTTCAGGAATAAGAATTAAATGTAATTCGATTGTGGATGAGCAAACCATAGATGCTCTTTATGAGGCTTCAAATAGTGGAGTAAAAGTAGAGCTAATTGTGCGCGGAATGTGTTCTATAAAACCAGGAATTCCTGGGTTAAGCGAAAATATAACAGTTAGAAGCATTCTAGGTAGATTTTTAGAACACTCTCGAGTTTATGAATTTACTAATGATGGACAAAAAGAAGTTTGGATTGGTTCAGCCGATTTAATGCACCGAAACCTTGATAGAAGAGTTGAAGCACTTGTGCAACTTGTTGATGCTGAACATGTTTCATACATCTCTTCGCTACTGGATCTATATTTAGCAGATTCAACAGCCCACTGGACTTTAGAAAATGATGGCAAATGGTCCAGAGCAAGCCAAGATTCAAATGGTTTACCTTTGGTAGATGCTCAAGAGCAATTGATTAAACGTAAGAATTTAAGAGGCAACTAACAATGGCTTCCAGTAAAGCAAAAGAACAAATCTTTGCTGCAGGAACAGTTGTTTTTAAAGGCAAAGGACTTAACCAAAAAATTGCTGTAATTCATAGACCACACCGCCAGGATTGGTCTTTTCCTAAAGGAAAAATTGACGCACCAGAATCAGCACCAGCAGCAGCTGTAAGAGAGACTTTGGAAGAAGCTGGATTGCATGTTGTGCTTCACCAATCACTTACTCCACAACATTATATTTTCGATAATTTGCCTAAAACTGTCTTCTACTGGCGTGCTCGTTTAGTAAAACCCCCAGTGTTTGCTCCAAATGAAGAAGCCGACAAACTTGTTTGGGTTTCACTAAAGGGTGCTTTGAAACTGTTAACTTACGACGTGGATAAAGAATTAGCTAAAGAAGCTTTTAAAGCAAAAGATACAAAACCACTTATTTTGCTAAGACATGCAACGTCTGAAAAAAGAGTTGAATGGGCAGATCGTTATTCAAAAGCAATTCCTCCAGATAGCTTTAGGCCTCTTACTGCTGCAGGAATAATGCAATCACATTTAATTGCCGATCTACTCAGCGCTTTTGGAGTAACAAAGATTGTTTCTTCAGATTCAATCCGTTGCATCGCTACTGTTTCTCCTTATGCTGCTTCATCGGAACTATCACTTGAGGCTTATCAAAACTTGAGCGAACTTGGCTGGGCAGTTAATAATCAACCTGGTTTGAATCTTGTTAAGAAGTTAGCCACAGAAGACGAAGTAATTGTGATTTGTGGACACAGACCTGCACTTCCAGCCTTAGCTGAAGCAATTAGCCAAGAGTTAAATTGTGAAGAACTAGATGCAACTCTGCCACCAGGTGGTGTGCTTGTTATCCATCGTGATTTAACTAGATTAAATAAATCTGTAAAAAGCGTTGAAAAGTTCGTAGTCTAAGGTGATCTATTCTTGACTTATGTTTTCTGGGTCAAATGATGGAGTAGGTAAAGGCCTAGCAATAATCTCTGCGGCTTTTAATCTCACACTTTCTGTTAATGGAAAGTAGCCAAAAGTTTCAAATTGTCCTTGATTATCAAGTCTTAATAAGAATCTCATGAACTTTCTAATACTTTGTTCCTCATCATCGGCTGTGCACATGCCCACATCAAAAAGCGAGATCCCTTGCCAAGGAGCTGACGTAGATTCTTGGCCAGCGTCTAATTGAGGTGTAACATTTGGATCTAATTTAGCTTTAAGAATGTCTCCTTGCTCTTCGATTACAAACTGCGAAGCTGCAGAGCCAAAACTGGTTGTTTCAAATAAAACATCAATATCTTGAATTCTTAAATTGGAAAAAGTTAAGACGTTATCGTAAATAATATTAGAAGGCAAAACTGCAAAAGCTCCTTCTGTTACCTGTAATTTCTCAATTAGTGCTGAATAATCATCAAATAATTCGGATGCATTTACTTCGGTGACATTTTCTCCAGTTTGACGTCCTACCCACTCTAAGTATGAAATATCACTTGCAGAAGGTTTATTTATTCCTAACAATGTAATCGGCTGATCAATCAATTCAAAATTTTCATTAGTAGCGGCAATCTCTGGATCATTAAGGTTTGTTATTTGACCACTAATAATTGATTGCACAACTTCGGGTGAAAAAACTAATCCATCAAATCCTGAGACGAAATAAACTAGAGTAGAAGTTTTGCTCATTACCGGAGTTATAACCGAAGCAGTTGAACACATTTCAGGTTCTTTTGCAGAATAGTCGGTGACAATTAGATTAGCTTCTGCTACATCAGTCGTAGTCGTAACTTTAGATTCTGGACAATATGAAAGATATAGATCAATACTTGATTGCACTGCAATGGCGGCAACTTCAGAAGAGCCAACTTTAACTTCACCATTTGCACATTGAACATCCTTTTCGGCAAATGATGCTAAAACATCTGGCGGGATAGGCGGAGTGCAGGAGGCGATTGAAAATAGAGCAAACATTGAGACTGAAACTATAGATAATTTCTTTTTTACTTTCATTCTCTTCTCTCCGTAGCCTGCGTATGTTCCACCGTATTACAAACCTTGAGCGGGTGGCTCCATTTAGGAACTACCCGCCCGAGGATTCAACTACTAGCTAGGGAACTAGTTAGAGAATTTTTCTACCTGAGTTTTTGCCAAATCAAGAATCTTTCCTGTCAATGGCAGATAGCCCATTTTGGATGATTCTTTTGGACCACAAGTGTTAAGCAGATACTTTGCATAAGCTTCTGTAGCTTGTGACTTTGCATCTGTTTGCGCATTTGGACCAATTAGATAGGCGATTGCAACAATGTTGTAAGCACCTTTAATGCTCTTGTTCCATTCCATACCAACTAGACCTGATGGTTGAACGTTGGCATTTTTGGCCAAGAATTTAGTGGCAGTTGCTGTTGATGGAACAACATATTCGCCAGCTGGATTCTTGATTGCAGCAAATGCTTTTAGACCTTGTGCTTTAGCATCAGCGAAGTCAAAGTAACCAATTGAATTTGGGGTTCCTTTAACTGTAGTTGTCACTTGTTGGTTGCTTACGAAACCAAGTGATCCTGCTGGAGCACCTTTACCGTTTGCTGATGTGAATACACCATTTCGTTTCCATGGTGCAACTTTATTTGCAACTAAGTAGCCTGAGAAGTTATCTGTTGTACCAGAGTTTGAACTGCGGTAAACAACAACGATACTTGAGTCTGGCAATTTAGCGTTCTTATTTAATTTCTTGATTGCGTCATCGTTCCACTTGGTAATTGTTCCAGAGAAAATTCCACCAAGGGTTGGATTATCAAGTTTGAGTGAAGTGACACCCTTTAAGTTGTATCCAACAACAATTGGACCAGCAGTAATTGGTGCAAAGTTGAATCCACCTGGACGACCTTTGTATTCAGATGAGCTGTATGCAGCTTCCGATCCACCAAAATCGTAGTTTCCTACAGCAAATTGGTTACGGCCTGTTCCTGAAGCATTTGAAATATATGCAACTGTGTGATCTGAATATTTAGCTGCACATGTTGCTTGGAAAGTTCCCATGAAAGAAGAACCTCCACCTACAATGCTTTCTGCTGAAGCAGAAACTGCTCCAACAACTGTCATGCCTGCAGCAATTGTGATTGCGACTAGGCCACGTTTAAATCGAGACATTAATTTCTCCTATTCATGAGGATTGTCCTCATGGGAATAACCTATTTACTTTGGGTTAACGAGCGAGTTCTCTTTAGCGAACTAACACTGACAAGTAAGTGAACATTAGGCAAACTACTTTCACTTGTTTAACAGGTGAATTAACCAAATAGTCCGTTTACGTAATCGTTGGTTCTTGAATCTTTTGGTTTCTTAAAGATCTCTTCAGTTTTGGCGTTTTCTACTACCTGGGCAGGTGCGCCATCTTCGCTTAAGAAAAAGGCTGTGTAATCAGAAACTCGTTGAGCTTGTGCCATGTTGTGGGTAACAATAACCACGGTCATATCACTACTAATTTCACGAATTGTGTCTTCAATTCTTCTTGTTGAACCTGGGTCAAGTGCCGAACATGGCTCATCCATGAGCAAGACTTTTGGACTTACCGCTAAAGATCTTGCGATACATAGTCGTTGTTGTTGACCACCTGATAAAGATGACGCTGACGCATTTAAGCGATCTTTAACTTCATTCCACAAACTTGCTCTTTCTAGGCAAGTTCTAACAATTTCTTCAGGATTTTCATACTTCATTTGCGCAAGTTTTAACCCTGACAAAACATTGTCTCTGATACTCATGGTTGGAAACGGATTTGGTTTTTGAAATACCATTCCAACTTTGGTGCGAATATTTACTGGGTCTACAGCGGCGTCATAAATATCTTGTCCGTCGTAAAGCACTCTTCCAGCTAGTGCTGCACCTGGAATAAATTCATGCATACGGTTTAGAACTCTGATGAATGTTGATTTTCCACAACCTGAAGGTCCAATTAACGCTGTGACAGAGTTTTCTGGGAATGCTAAATTAACTTTTTCTAGAATTAATCTTTTACCGAACCACACATGCAAGTTTTGGGTTTCCAGGTGAACACTTGCATCACCAGGTTGATTTGGGTGGACGTCCTGAGGAGAGCTAGGCACACGTACATTTTTTATGCTCATAAGTTCCTCTTCTAATTCTACGGATTTAGTCTCATTCATGCTATCTACCCTTTCTTGGTTGTTCTTTCAACTATGCGTGCAATTGCAAACAAAATGGCAACGGTGGTCATAAGCACAAATGCTGCACCCCATGAACGATTAATCGCAGTTGGATAGCCAGATCCCAGGAATTGGAAAATGTATACCGGGATTGTTGAAACCGCATCAACAAATGGATTTAAGTTTGTTCCGTTGGTATTTGATGTAGTTAACAGCAATGGCGCAGTTTCGCCAATAACTCTTGCAACACCCAGAATTACAGCTGTCAAAATTCCAGTTCGAGCAGTTGGCAAAACGATTTTCATAATTACTCTTGCTCTACTGGAACCAAGAGCAATGGCTGCGTCTCTTAAATCTTTTGGAACAAGTTTCAGAACTTCTTCAGAAGTTCTTGCCACAGTTGGCAACATTAAAATTGAATAGGCAAGTCCACCAGTTAGCGCAGAAAAACCTGAAACGTCAGTCAAAATAAATGCTGCCAAAATAAATAGTCCTGCAACAATGGATGGAACTCCACTCATTGCTTGAACCATGAACCTTACAAATCCAGCTAGTCTGCCTTTCATGTCGGTGATATAAATTGCGCTTGCAATTCCAAGTGGAATAGAAATAACCATTCCAATTGCCACCACCATTAATGTTCCAAGTAATGCATGTCCAACTCCGCCGTAACCTAACTCAGTTGTTGGACTTATATAGGTGTTGTTTTGCGTTAGGAAACTTAAACTAATTGCTGGTAATCCTCTTGAAATTACTGAAAATAAAACCGAACCCATAAGAGCGATTACAAATGAGAATGCAACCAAAGAAAGCACAGATAAAACAGCATCTCCAACACGCTTTTTACTAATTCCCCAAAATGTTGCAAAAACAGCAACCAAAATTTGAATTGGTAAGAAAACAACAATAAACAAAAGAGCACCTGGAAGATCGGTTAAAAAAAAGCCTAAAGCAAAGACTAAAAGTGGCAGAACAACAATAATTGAATTTGTGATTGAAGTTGAAGGATTAACTTTTCGCCATGGGTATTTTGGCTCAGTAAAGATTTCTTCTGCAGGGCTTTCTTGAAGTATCGTCATACCAACCTCTCTCTTGCACTTCTTGCCACAATCCAGTTGGCAATCAAATTCACAACCAAAGTCAATAAGAATAGAACAAGGCCAGCGCCAAGAAGGGCTTGAATTTCTTCCGGTGTAGCTTCACCAAATTTGGCAATGATCATGGAAGCAACAGAACCACCTTCTGGATCTAAAATTCTGTAATAATTAACTCTTTCGAAAATTAGATTCAATACAAAATAAATAGCAACTGTTTCACCTAAAGCTCTACCAAGCCCAAGCATTACTCCACCGACAATTCCGCCGCGTGCATGTGGAAGTGCAACCATTCGAACTGTTCCCCATAAGGAGCCGCCTAGACCTCGCGCAGCATCTAATAAATCTTGTGGGGTTTGAGCCAAAACTTCGCGAGCAACAACTGTAATAATTGGAACAATCATTATTCCCAGAACCCAAGCGGTAATAAATGGTGAACGTGTGAATTGATCTTGATTATTAACAAATATTGGGATTGAACCTAAGTATTGATTAATTAATCTTGCCCAACCTTCTGCAACTGGTGTAAAAACTAAAAATCCCCAAATTCCAATAATTCCACTAGGAATCGCAGCTAAAACATCTACCGCAATTGTTAAAGCTCTAGCTATTTTTTTAGGTGCGATGAAAACAATAAATATTGCAAGTAATACAGAGATTGGTACTGCAAAGATAATTGCTAAAAGAGCATTTAGAAAAGAACCATAAAGCATTGGCCAAATTTGAAAGACTTGTTGACTTGGGTCATCTAGGCCACCAATCCAAGTGGAACCAGTAATAAATGAAAATCCTTCTTTTTGTAATGCCGGCCAAGATGAAGTGGCTAAATAGAAAAGTATTGCTACCAAAATCAATAGTGAAGAAAGAGCTGCTACAACGACTGCCCCTGAAAAAGCTTTATCTGATCTGGTTCTACTTTTTTCGCGTCCAAAATATCGCGGAGTAGGCGAATCCTTGAGGTGATCAGCGCCGTCTAAATCAATGAGATTATTAGTTGTAGACACAAGAGAAGTCTGCTAAATCAATGGGCGTCCTAGCCGACCAGAAGATTTATTGAGGAAGAACTCTAGGTTAACAATCGGTGAACAAGCCAAATTGCTGAAACTTCTGTGACTGGTGGGCTCAAGTAGATATCCAACTAGTATTAAAAGCATGTCAATTAAGAGTCCAACCTCGTTGAGGTCTAAAGGACTTCTTGGATATAGCTTTATGAGCTTGGGGCTTTTTTTCTTTGCCGTAAATGGTCCAGTGGCCAAGTTAGCCCTGATTAATGGTTTGCAATCGGCTGAACTTTCCGCTTTTCGCATTGAAGGTGCATTCTTTTTTCTGCTAATCGCTTCGCTTTTATTTGCTAGAAAAAAACTCAAAGTCACGAAAAAAGAGATCTTGCCACTGATTGGTTATGGATTTTTTGGTGTAGCAATGACGCAATTTCTATATTTTGTAGCAATAAGAAGAATTGAAGTTGGGGTTGCTTTAATTATTGAATACACCGCACCAATTCTTGTTGCACTTTACGTTCGATTTGTTATGAAAAAAGAAGTAAGTGCTCGAGTTTGGCTTTCTCTTTTACTAGCACTAATTGGCTTATCACTAATTACCCAAATTTGGACCGGTTCAAAACTTGATCCATTTGGTGTGCTTTGTGCATTTGGTGCAGCAATTGCGTTAGCAATTTATTTTATTGGTGGAGAACCACTTGCTTCAAAAAGAGATCCAATTTCATTAACCACTCTTTCGATGGGTGTAGGTGCAATTTTCTGGATGATTGTGCAACCTTGGTGGACACTTCCTTGGTCAAAATTGAATGATCAGGTTGCTTTGCCATATGATCTAGGAAACGTTTCATTAGGGTTACTAGTAATTTATATAATTATTTTTGGAACAGTGACACCATTTTGGTTATATTTCATAGCTTTTAAATTTCTTGATTCAAAGAAAGCCGCCATTTTTGGTTTACTAGAACCGGTGGGTGCTTCAGTGGTAGCACTGTTTCTACTAGGTGAAACCTTGATTGGAATTCAAGTTCTAGGTGGATTGTTGGTATTAATTGGTGTCATTTTTGCTGAAACCGCTCGTAAGTAAGTTGAGATTGCACTAAACTTTACATATGAACAATTCAGGTCAATCAACTATTAGACAAGTAATGCTTGCCGGTGGAGCAGTATTTATCGCTTCAGCTATTGCCTTAATTGCACGACCAGATCTATTTGGTGAATTCATTGGGATTGTTGGAGAAGAAGCTTTTTGGAGCTTAAGAATGACTGGAATTGTTTTGATTCCCCTAGGCTACTTATTGATAGTGGTCAGATCGGTTGCTTCAGATTCAGTAGTAAAAAGCTTCGCCGTTTTAATGTTTTTCGTCTCACTAGCATTGGGAATTGTCACTCTGCTTGCGCCAGGGGATGCAAATATTGGAAGAATTATTTACGCAATAATTGGTTTTCTGTTCTCAACTCTTTACGTAGTTGCACTTGCTTTGGGAAGAAGTAAGTCTTAAGACTTTAAATTAGCTTCAAAAAATCTAATAGTTTCTTTCATTGAGTCTTCCCATCTTGGACTAAATGCATGTCTTTCACCCTCGTATTGAATAAATTCAACAGATTTACCTGCATCTTGTAATGCTTTAGTTGTTGCTTCAGACCATTTAATATCACAAGTTTCGTCTGCTGTGCCGTGAAGAATTAATAATGGCTCTGTCGCTTTGTCAAAATAATTTATTGCTGAAACTCCTTGCCAAAATTCTGGATTTTCTTCTGGTAAACCAAATCGTTTATCAATTTCATCAACAATATCAAAATTCATTCGCGTCCAACGATTGTAATTATCGATAACGTTTGAACTAACAGGAGCAAAAGCAACATAGGCATCAAAAATTCCAGGTTTCACCACCATTGAATTAAATGCAACGCCACCACCCATTGATCGACCCAGTAAACCGATTTTTTCTTTATCAATAAAAGTAAATTCTGAGTTCTTTAAAGCAAGCGCTGCATTTATAACATCTTCTGTGTAACCCAATCTAAAATTAATGTCATTATTTGGATCATCATCAGATTCAGCATGATTTCTGTAATCAGTATGTAGAACGACATAACCTCGTTCAGCTAAATACTTTTGCTCTCTTGCAAGTCCTCTTCCAGTTGTATAAATCGCTGGATCGATGTATCCGTGTGCTAAAACTAGAGTTGGAAATGGTCCTTCACCTTTTGGAACATTCATGATTCCAGAAATAGTCAATTCACCAGATTTATATTTAACAAAATAGCGAGTGAATTTACTGTTTTCTCCCAAGACTTTTTCAAGCTTTAGATCTTTTCCTACGAATTCTTTTTGACTTAATGCTTCCAAAGAGACAGGATTAACTACTTTTTCTCCAGTTTGTGCAGGACTTTCTGTGACTGAGGGTGTGGAAGTTGATACATTCGCATTTTCTGATGCGCACGCTGAAAGAAAAACAAGAGAAAACATTGATAAAAGGACTAGTATTTTCCTCATGCGCAAGTTCTCCCGCCAAGCATTTGGTCTTAATGCCATTTTGGCATGGGTTGGCGTTATTGGCTCTTTGACCGTGGATGCCACAGGAGTTGTGATTGTTCCACAATTTGGACCTTCCTATTTTGGAGGTCATGCAGATGGTTTAGCCGGATCTATTCCTCGTGTAATTGATAATTTAAGTTACTTCACAATCTGGAGCAATATTTTAGTTGCCATAACCACAACCATGATTTATAGAAATATGAATAGAACTTCTCAAAGATTAAAGGTTCTAAGACTTTCAAGTTTGATGATGATTACTGTCACAATGCTTGTTTATATCTTGATCCTTGCACCAGATGCCAATCCTCAAAGTTGGAATATCTACACGGATTTATTGCTTCATTACATAACTCCACCTGTAACAATTTTGGTGTGGTTATTCTTTGGTCCAAGAAAATGGATTTCTTGGAAAATTATCTTTAGTTCCCTGCTAATTCCAATTGCCTATATCCTTTATACCTTTGCTCGCGGAGCAATAATTGGTAAATATCCATACGGTTTTATCAACGTTGTTGAACTTGGATACGTTGGCGCAATGGTGGGTACCGGAGTAGTCCTGGTTCTAGGATTATTTATTTTCTTGATTTACTTCATTATTGATAAATTAATACCAAGTTCTAAATAGTTCTTACTCGCAAAACCCGCCATCACAACAAGGTTGGATATAAAAACATTTAGGACACATATCTTTCCCGCCACGGCGTTCTAGATCGCTTTTTTCACAAGCTGGACATGGTCCAGGATCCCCCATCATGATGACTATTACACTTAATAAACAGCAGTCTTATCAAGAAAGACTCACCCCTTAAATTAAGGAATTTATATGTCAGATAACAAAGTGACTATGTATGGCGCTGAATGGTGTGGAGATTGTCGCAGATCAAAGAAGTTCTTAGATTCAAATAACGTCAATTACACCTATGTTGACATTGAACATGACGAGGTAGGAAAAGATAAAGCTATCTCTATAAGTGGAAAGCAATCAATTCCAGTTATTGCTTTTAGTGATGGAACGTTTTTGGTTGAACCATCAGATATTGATTTAAAAAAGAAGCTAGAAGAAATCTCTGCTCTTTAACTAAACAGGGGTCTCAGTTCCACTTTTCTATTGCAACTCTTAGATCCTTGTGCTGCAAGCTGCTTGGCAATTTCCATGCTTGGAGCATTTATCAACCAAAATCCACTGTAGTTTTCTTTTGATTTAACTAATGACTCTGAAAGCATAATAATTGAGTCATTTCGATTATCAATTACTGTTGATTTAGTTGGTGAATCAATTCCTTCTGCAGATATCCAATACCCATTATTTCTTAAGTAATCATTAAAATTATTTATTTCTTTCATTTCTGTTTCAGTTCCAGAACCACTAAGATCATCAATTACAAAAATAATAAATTTCATTCTTGACTAAGCAGGGTATGGGCAATGTCTACAATCATTTTTACAGCAAAAACCTTTAGCTTTTAAAAATGGTTCAGTCATGACTGAGAATCCTGTTTTGGGATCTTTATATTCAGTTAAACCAGCTGCAACTGCAGCATCGTGTGCGGCCATAATTTTTTCATACATAGGATTTGTTTGATCAAATTTTGCGGCCATTTATAGCATTGCCCCTAAGACAAGTCCCATCAAAACATAATTCAAAGCATCGTTTCCAACTTCTAGTATCCAAACTTTAAAACCTTGCTGTCCCATTAAGCGATGACTTAATGGAGATGCGGCAACAATTCCAACTCCCACGATTAATCCAGCAAGAGCGCCACTTGCAGCATTTAAATCCCCAATTTTTGCTCCGTACCAACTCAAAACAATTGAGAAAACTAAACTCTGTAT
>JACCDO011123497.1_pt1 | contig 12962 bp, 31 predicted proteins | sample 7446101 | NCBI WGS metagenome assembly JACCDO01 (sample SAMN15323440, study PRJNA562643) | freshwater metagenome | isolation source: river surface water | place: USA:Blue River Watershed | collected 2017-08-16
CTACTAGCTATCCACACCGAGAGCGTTTTACCATAGCTCTGAAGTTTGATCGCAGCCAGATCCAAAAAGGACCACCACCTAAAGACGGCGGAGAGTAACAGATGCCCACGCTGCATACTTTTGGTTGTTCTATAACTCAGGGTTTCGCCCTGCCCGACACGATCCGACCCGCAGTGGACAGTACGGGTCGACAGTTAACTCCAGAAGAAGTGGAAGCTCAGGGCATACACTGGTCAGAAATACACCTATATCAGCCCAGCCAATATGCGTGGCCTCAACTTCTGGGAGATCGATTAGGCCTAACCACGATAAATCATGCTCGTAGAGGAGCCTGTTTCCAGCAGATCGCTAGACAGGCCGCGGTGGCTAGGCACACTATCAACCCCGAAGACACAGTGATCGTGATGTGGACCTATCTCAGCAGACTGAGCCTGCAGTGGCCCGCTCGTACTTCTGTGCCCTTTGGTAATCTCGCAGATCCGGGCTGGGGTTGGCGCACAGTGATCGTGGGTTTTAATCAGCTGTTTGGCCTTACACCATCAATGACCAGCACTGAGCGAGAAGATCAAGAGATACAGCGGTACATAGAACAGAGCTGCCGAGAAACTTATCTAACAGAGTTGGGCACTTACAACAGATACTATAACAGCCTAGTTCTGCAGACCACTGTCGATGGACTGCTCAAGAGCACGGGTGCTAGAGTCATACACTTATCTGTGGAAATGGAACCTGTGCTGGATCAACTGGCAACTGCACAGCATAGATTGCCTCAGAGCCTGAGAGAACCCTGGCAGATTCCCAATCCCAGAGATTGGTACGATCTAGACATAGACTACGACACAGCCTATTATCTGTTAGATCCCAACATCCCTCCGGCAGAAAACGACACACACCCTTCTGTGACTCATCACAGGAACTTCGCTGATCGTATACATAGACGATATTTCGGCGCCCAGTGATTCTTAGAGCGCGAAGCGCCGCGCGATTTTTGAGAGAGTGTAACGAGCTGCGAAGCAGCAAGCGGTTACGCAGATTTTTTCAGTGAGTTATCAGAGTAGTTTATAGCGCCCGCGATCCCTGATCTACGCTGCTAGAACGAGATCGTTTTACAGTGTAGTTAAAGGTTAGCACATAACGCTGTTCATGCTGATCTGGCGTAGTACTAGAATGCCAATGCTGTCCATCAAAGTCAAACCATAGATTAGCAGTGGGCGTCTGTGAGTGTAATACTGTGTATGATTCTGGTATAGACTCTGATCCTAGTATGGCACGTTCGTTAAACACTACAGTATCACCACTGCTGGTTCTAGGATACCATATCGCCGTACGATGTCTAACTGATTGATCAATGTGTGGACGATGCTGTATAGCCCGAGGAGCACGAGTTATTAAGCCTAGCCTTACTCTAAGCACTGACTCTAACTCTTGTCCCTGTAGATCTAGAGCTCTAAACAGTATATGCAGGCTGGGTTCCCAAAGTGGAGAAATGCCCTCGTTATTGGCAAATATTAAGTGGCTAAACGATCCTGCATAATCGCCCGAATCACGTGTATCCGCTGTCCAAGGCAAGTAGTACCAGTGTATTTCTGGTGAGGTAAAACGCTGCTCGCAGTAGCTATACTGATTGGGATCTAAGAGGTTTTCTATGGTGATTATTTCGTTCATACACTATGTAGCCCAAAGGGGTCTAGCTAGGATAAAAATTTGGCCGCGCAAAAATTTAAGAATCCGAAAATCTTTTCAGGGTGGTGATTTGCTACCCCTGGCATAGGCTATAGCTAAGTTAGCGCATACTTACATATACGCTACCGACCACCCCCCCACCATGGACCTCACCGCCTCAACACCTCGACGACCTTCCCAGTCTCCGGGCTTCATCTGGCAGTAGGTGACCACCACAGACCCTAGCAGCTTCACCATCCCAGTTTGGTATCTGTTCGAACAAGGCTCGACCGGGCGGAGGATCCCAGGGTGTGCGCTGCTGTGCGCAGCCCGTAAATAACAGCATACTAACTGCTACGAGCGCGATCAATGACAGCTTTAGCATAGTCATCTACCTCCGTATACTGATCCATAACTGCTGCGATCATTAGTTGATGTATCACAACTGCATCCCGCTTATATGACTCGGGCAGGTTACGGATCAAACGATCTACATCCTCTTGGCTTTCACAGCTCCAGATCATGTCAGCGATCTGATACTGCTGCTTTGAGAGTCCTTCTAGTGTGATGGACATATCACTGCTCCCTCTGTGCCATGATCGTACCACAATACATTATGCCCAAGCCTGTTAGGGCTACCAGCACACTGGTCAAGAGATCTGCGTCAGTGATTGAGTGCTCTACACCGCCCACACCAAATGCTGTGACGACCATGCCTGTTAAGATCAAGAATGCTGTCTTCTTCATTAGTGCTCCTAGTTGTTTACAGTATGTGTATATTATACGATCTCTGTGCCAAACTGTCAACCAAAATGTCGCAGCAGGCCCGTGACGCAGAGTGTGATCGCTACCACATTGATCAGCATCTGCGGGTAGTTGCGGACTCGGACTGTCCAAAGGAAGAAGCTAACTGCTCCTAGCAGGCCGAACAGTTGTATGAACACGATATGCTCGGGGAACACGTTCATAACTAGGTACATACTGAGCACGAATGCTGTGCCCACCCATTGTATAAGATCATTTAGTGTTTTCATAGTATTATTATATCTTCAAGCAGCCCGTAGGTCAACCAATTTAAGGTGGGGTTGGCCGTTGCGTTTTAGCAACACTCCCCCGTAGATGGTTTGGTACATTTCTGCCACGGATTCCACGTAGAACTGCATCCTGCGGCCCGACTTCATGATCAGTGTGTACGGCATGGTTCGCTCCCTTACTATGCGTCTATTATACGATCAAGGAGCCACGCTGTCAACCAATCAGTAGAGCTGGAGTTCCGAGCTTTTTACTCCCCGTAGCGCAGCCATGATCTCTTCCTGTTCTGTCATCAGGATCCTGTGGTGTTCTAGGTGCTGACGGCGCAGGTGAGGTTCCATTCCGCACCAATACTTGACACTACGATAGTCCCCGTAGCTGCCCTTAGGGAATACATCCTGAATCCAACCCACGGCCTGTTTCAGGTGTGGAATGCTGTTCGAAGGATGGCTGTGCTGTATGGCACCCATGAAGTCATTGGCCAGCACACTAGTCCAGAACGACCCCGGTTCGAAACCGTAGACTAGATAGTTGAACAAGGGATCAAAGTACTCACGGGCCACAGTCCATTGGCTGGCTGTGAGCATGATCCGATCACGATTCATTTTGCTGATGTTCATCGTGTGCTCAATCGTTTAAAAACTGCTTGGATCTCGGGCCGGTTCATCAGCTGGTCAAAGGCCTCTTTGGGCTGGTAATACTCGCCGGTCTCTCGGTCTTTGACCCAACCTTCTTGCTCTAGGTTGTTGGCCACATGCCCATCTCGGGTGCGCCGCTCTTTTTCCTGGAACTTAGCGATCTCTTTTTTGCTGAGTTTCATGTGTGCTCCTTGCTGCTATGTATGTATTGTATGATCAGGGAGCCACGCTGTCAACCAAATCAACTCGGGCTTTTCTGCAGGAGATCTGCGCCCTCGTCCACGATCATACGCACACCCTTGAAACGCTGTGCGATACGACGGACGAGATCTTCACGGTCTGTGCCCTGTCCTAGGAACTCGTCTGTGTCTGCACGGAAGGCATAGATCTGCCCTTGATGCTGTTCGATCTTGATGTGTATGGTTTCTCTGATGCCCAGCTCACGATCTTCTTCAGAACGATCGTCTTCCAGGTCTGCGCCTAGGTTCTCTGCGATCTTCCTCAGCTCAGTGTCTGTGACCTTGAGATCACGCATGATGCGTCGGAAACTCAGGATGTGTATGATCTCTGAGACCTTGTAGCCCACGAAGAAACCTATGGCTAAGAGCACGATGATGTCTATCATAATTGTAATTATACCTTTGAGTAATCTCGGACCATTCTATACAGGGGATCCAGCTCCTCCACTGCCTCTACTTCGTAGCTGCCTGCCCAATCCACGAACTCTACTCCCACCGGATCGTGGAGACCATCGCAGAGCTGTTCAAGCGCGGCTTCTTCTGACTCAGCTTCCACTATGTAGGTCTCGCAGTGGACAGCGTTGCGATAGATAGTGAAACGTTTCATCAGCAGTCCGGATCGAAGTCTAACCACTCTTCTAACTCAGTGGGCTGACCATCTGGTTCATCGTAGTCCTGCTCTTGCTCTAGTTCGTCGATCATGGTTCTCTCCTTAGATCAGTGTGTAGACTGCGATCACTTGCAGGCTGCAGATCGCTGCGATTGCCAGGAAAAGTTTCAGTTTGTTGTCCATCGCTCGCTCCTTTGTTTCAGTATCTATATTGTATGCTCACGCAGCCAATCTGTCAACCAAAAAAAAGGTGTGGCTTTTGGGCCACACCCTAGGGTCACCGCGACCGGGAGCGAATCGGTCTTACTCTGCGGTAACGGTCTGGGCTTTAACACCCGTAGTCACCTGCTTCCCAGCAGGATTCTTTTTCTGCAGATCTTTGATCGCAGCTTCCACAGCAGGACGGCCTGCGCCATAGTTGATCTCGATGAGATGCTGTGCGATCTCTGCCTTGGTCATTTCACGTGGGAGATCGATCAACTCGATGTCTGTGTGACCGTTCTTGATCAGGATCTTTACGCGAGCTGCATCGTTAGCGAAACGAACCTTGGTCTTACCATTTTGTGTCGAAATACCTGCGACTGCGAACTTTTTATCTGTAGCCATTTTATTTGCCTCTTAAGTTAAAAAAACATTTGCCTTTGTGTCTGCCCCTATTGGCATTATCATTATATTAACACCAAAATAGAGCTCTCGTCAACCAATCATTTTACCAAAATCGTCTGTATCGATACAGCCTCCTTTTCGTCAAGAGCTTGGATGAATTCGTCATCGTAGACCAGTTCCTGCATAGAGAGATCGATCATCTCTTCTACACGCTCGAGATCGGGTTCGCCCGGTCCCTGGCACTCAACGATGAACCGAAAGTTATAGATTCTCGGCATTTTCCCAAAACTCCTTGCGCAGTGTGAACATGGTAAACGCTTCCTGTTCTAGATATATAGCCGACTTGTCTGTGTCCCAAGCCCATTTTGGCTTCTCTCCATCGAAGTTGTCTGCCCGAGCTAGATTCTGCTCTGCTGATGGGCCAAACTGACTCCATAACCAGTTACGCACTCGGATCCACTGTTTGATATGCATAGAACCATAGAACTCGATCCTATGTGTAAAGTATCCGTAGCCGTTATACTGGCGAGTCAGTTTAACCACACGCATCATAGGGTCTTCAACTCCGCTGTTTTCTCAGCACCCTCACGGACCCAAGCAGTGAGCTCTTCTTCGTTCTCTGCTTCGTAGGCATACATGCCTTCGGTGATGCCCATGCATTCATCTAGATCAGCATCGATGATGGCTTCTACATCTTTGGCTGTCATGTTGCTGAAATCCTGGCAATCATCCGAGCCGTTATCGTAGACACCAGCGTAGCACATGCCCGATTCATAGTAGTAGGCCCTGACACTGTAGCCCTGCTCAACTAAGGCGTCATAGACTCCCACGGGCGGGGCCCAGGCACTGTCAAACGATGCATTCATCGAGAGACCATCGTCTGCGATGTCAGCCTGTCCTTCACCACCGACATCCCACTTGGTGCCCCAACGGCCAGTGCAGAAGTCATACCAGTTGCCTGCACCGTATTTCTCGATATTGCGTTGTGTCTGTGCTTCCAACTCTGCTTGTTTCTCAGAGTCACCGTAGGAACCAGCCATGGTATCCTTGAGATCCTTAGGCACTGGAATCACATGATCACAGAACTCACCGCGGTCAAACGCTTCCTTAAGTGCTTGGATCTTTGCTGGATCCTCGTGTCCTACTTCCATCCAGTTGTTGCACCAATTTGGCATGTTCGCTCCTTATTCGTAGTCTACAGCACTCAACTCAACAGCACCTTCGATCTCGCTGTATAGATCGTAGATCTTCTGGACGATCACACGCTTCTGGCCTGCACGGATCGGCAGTCCTGCCACGATCTCTTCGATCTCGTCCAACATCATATCAATCGCTTCAATGTCCTGTCCAACTGCCATGTCGCTCTCCTTAGTATTTGTTAATTATACAGCCGATATTCCAATCTGTCAACCAAATCGTTCTCGATTTGACGTGCTGATCGCTCACAGATCTGGCTCATGGTCCTAAGGATCTTATGCTGTGCCATGGGAGTGGTTTCTGGACTTTCCAAGGCTTCTACAGCTCGCTTGATGTAGGCGAATTCTTCTGGGCTCATACTTCCTCCACAGTGACTCGATAGTCCACACCATCGATAGTTAGTTCTAGGGTCTTTTTGGTTGACCGGAAGGCACCCGATTCATCTAGATCCCAGTTGATCTTCCCAACACCCTCGATCTGGACAGGTTCACGGAAGTCCATCATGGAAGCCATCAGGGCCTTTTTAATACGATCAGCGATAAAATCACAGTATCTCAACATAGTTCGCTCCTTCTTAGTATGTGTATATTATAGCACCGAAGGTCCAAACTGTCAACCAAAATGCCGTGGCATTTAAGCCACAAACACCCAGTAGGCGATCACTGCTACAGCGTAGAATCCCAGTGCGGGTAGGATCTGCTCTGCTGTATCCCGCCAGACCCACGTGATGTATTCTCGTTCGTTCATACTATCTCCTTGATTAGTTTCAAACCATGTTTGGCCGCAAGGGCATGCAGCCGTTCCACTTCCCGGGCTTCTTCCTCTGCAGCTCGGGCAGCAGCTTCGGCGATCCTCTTCTGCTCAGCTTCGTACTCCCGGAGCTGTTTGATCCGAGCTCTCTCAGCCTTCTTACGCTGTTCCTCCGCTAACCAAGCCTGGCGATCAGCGTATTCCTTGTCCGTTTCGGGTCGCTTGAGCACAGCCCAGCACTCTCCCTGACCATAGCTCAAGTAGACCTTGATGCCGTAGAAGAACTCTTTCTCGTTGAACTTCTGGCGGTACTTCTCCAGAGCTGCCATAGCATCCCTGATTTCCTTTTTGTCCAACAGTTGCTTCATTGGCATACGGTGCTTGCCAACTTCAATCAGCAGTCGATCTGATTTGGTACTCTTAGACTTCACAGTGCTCCTCCACGTGCTTGCATTTACCGCGGAACGTGAATCCCGGGCAGGTACAGGTCTTGGTCTCTTTGTTCACAAAGTAGCTGTTGCCTTTGCTTCCCTTGACCTCTACAATTAAATTCTCTGAATTAATTGATGGGGTCTCAAATGGGTTAGGCTCCAGCTTCACGAACTTGCGTCCTCTGCGATCGATCTTGATCTTACCGCTGAGCACACGAATCTCTCCAGTGCCCCAAGGACGGTAAGCGATCACCCGATCACCATCTAGCAGGTAATCGTGGTTGGGAGCGCGGTAGTCCACGCCTGTCCACTCAGTGATCTCGCGGACCGCTTCCATCAGCGCCAATCCTTCTTGTCACCAAACTTCTCGTTGTCATCGTAACCGGCCATGTATTCAGCCACAGACTCTGGATCAGTGACCTTTACACGGGGACCACTATCGCCACCAACACCACCATAGTGCGGATCACGGGCACGGCCGTAGTAGGAATCGGCACTGCCACGATCAAACAGGCTACCGTGATTCTTGCGGACGAACTGTGGACCACGCAGTGCTCGCACCACGTCTTTCTGTTCGGTTTCTGTCATGATATGTAGGTACATCTTTCGCTCCTTGTTATTCACTATACCTCTAGTATAGCGCCGATCATCCAAATGGTCAACCAATAAAAAAGGCCCTTTCGGGCCCAGGGTTAATCCAAACGTGATCCCGAGTAGCAGCGATCGAGGCCCAACTCTTGCTTCATCACGGTTGCGTAGGCAGTGGCCCCATGCTCCGCTGCGTCGATGCTCTGACCTGGCCACCACTTGTTCCACAGTTGCAGGGTACCTGTGTAGCTCTTGCGGAAACCCACTTCGCTCAAGGCCTTCCCGAGCTTGCTGTTGCTGCGGACACCGTAGACGTCTACCCAAGCAAAGCCACAGGCTCCGCCATCACGTCCGTTCATGTGTTGATCTGCGAATGCCTTTGCGGCCTTCTGTGCTGCGTCCAGGGCTTTGACGTGGGCCATCTGGACTTTGATCGTTTCGAAGTTGCTCATAGTTCGCTCCTATTTGCGTTGTTGATGTTAGTATTATACGGCCATCATACCAATCTGTCAACCGATTTAGGAATTGATCGTTTCGTGGGGATCAAAGGATTCATCGAACGAAGGCACTTCAGAGTCTTCCCACTCAGCGTCCTCGTCGATGAGAATGCCGTCCTCGTCATAGAACGGGTCTTCGGTTACCATCCAGAACTTGCTCATTTAACGGTCTCCTTCATGACTTCTTGGGTCTTACCAACGGCCTTATCGACTGCTGATGCTACGCCAGAAACGCCTACAGTTGCCACGAACATACCTGCTACGAATGCTAAAAGTAGTTTCATCTTACCGCTCCTTTCTGTGTGTCAGTATCTATATTGTATGATCGAACATCCAATCTGTCAACCCCTGTCTAGCAGCGGGGTCACTGGTGGTGTTGCATTTTTACAACACCCCAGGCACTCTAAAGATGGGCGCAGAGTTGGCCTGCGTTTTGTTGACTCTGCATTAAGGCGTTTCCTAGGATTGCCAATCGCCGCCCTTTGACTTTACGCTGTCGCAGTTTCCTTTTCGTAGATCACAGTTTGACCAAAGGGTGATTCTGCAGAAGTATTGCCCTTGACGATGAACAGGGTATCACAGTAGTCCGGGTCACCCCAACTACCGCAGGGATAGCCGTCTGTGAACATGATGAACTTCTTAGGAGTGATGCCATTCTCTTTCATGAACTCCCAGTTAGCCGCGAAGTCCGTGCCACCACCACCCTGAGGTTCGTAGTCCAGCAGGTCCATGCTGTTGTCTTGAGTGATCTCTTTGAAGTTGTAGATCTCAGTGTCAAAGCACCACAACGAGATCTTGAAGTCCTCGTATTGGTCCATGATACCTTTGATCTCGCCAAGGAAGGCACTGGCGTCTTCTTCACCGATCGAGCCCGACATATCGATAGCGATCGCAACATCGATAGTCACATCAGGACGCATACCAGGGAGGATAGCGCCACTGTGCATACTCTTACGGTTAGGACGAGTAAAGGAGTAGTCGTTGCGAACGATGCTTTGGATCTCTTGTTGCACGAGCTGACGCCAGTTCATCTTAGGCTCAGTCATAGACTTGATCAGGCGCATAATGCCTGCAGGAGTCTTACCTGCACCAGCGGCCGCGGCACTCTGGATCATTGCTTCCTTGATCTCATCACGGATCTTCTGCAGTTCCTCTTTAGAGATCTGAGGCTTGCCCTTGCCTTCTTTGTCACCGTCAGCACCACCCATACCTTCTTCAAGGTGATCGTCGAGCAGATCGCCCAACTCTTTGAGTAGTTGTGGCATAGAGATCTTCTCTGCTTTGTCGTAGAGCTCGTCGTAGATTTCTTCCCAGGCTTTGCCACGATATTTGCTGTCGTAGCAGATCTGCACTTCGGTGATCTTCTCACCCACACGCTCATCAACGAGGATCTGGTTGACAGCATAGTCCTGAGCGATATTACTCAGTTGCCGATCACGGCTACCAACGCGACCAAAATGATCTAGAACGCAGTGGAGAATCTCGTGACCAAACAGGAACTCCAGCTTCTTGACGGAGAGCTTAGAAACGAAGTCCTTATTGTAGTAGAAGTTGCGACCATTAGTTGCCGCGGTTGGGCACCAGTCCGAAGCGTCGATGAGCTTCATGCGGGTAGCCATGTTGCCAAAGAACGGCGCTTTGAGTAGCAGGCCTACTCGGGCAGTTGTGAGTTTTTCAATCAGTGCTGTATCTTGTGCCATATCGCTCTCCTTACTATGTATATATTATAGCACCGGCCTGCCGACCTGTCAACCAATAAAAAGGGTGGGCGGAACCCTGGGTGAGCTCCGCCCGGGCGGGAGGGGTCTTAGTTCTCCATCGCCGACAGCACATACTTGCCGAAACGCTTGTGGAACTCGTCGAAGGATTTCATCTTCGTAGCGTCCAACGGCAGGTTGTAGTTGGTAAGAGCAGTCTTAGCACCCATGACCACGATCTCAGTAGAGAAGTTCGCCATCATGTATTGGAAGAAACGATCTGCCATTTCATCCCAACCCTTGACCTTCTTCTCGGCACGATCTTTGAGTTCGTAGCAGAGCGAAGTAGTCAAAGAATACATCGCAGACACTTCCTTGATCTGGAGGTCCTTGACTTTACCATCGAGCACATCTTCTGCCTTAGGCAGTTTGGATGCGATCTTACGGTGAGCCATGAACTTAACAGCCAGACCGTCACCTACGGCACCCGCGATCAAGTTGTGCAGGGTTTCAGTGTCCGAATCTTCGTCGTCAAGCAGTTCGCTGACGAACACCCAAGAACGAGGAGTTGCGAAAGCCTTGCTCGGGCTCTTAGGATCGAAGTCGTAGAGGTCCTGCTTGGCGAACGAAACATAGCCAACCACTTCAGGGTGGATACGGTTCATAGTAGCCCACTCTTGGAAGTCGTCGAAGTCAACCTTCATTTCCAAGTGCAGGAAGCGGTTAGCCAGCGGAGCAGGCATACGATAGGTAACACCACGGTCGCCTTCGCGGTTACCTGCGGCGACAATGTCAACGCCCTTGGGCAGTTTGTAGGTGCCCACTTGACGGTTAAGGATCAGCTGATAGGCCGCGGCCTGAACAGCCGGAGGAGCAGAGTTCAGCTCGTCCAAGAAGATGATCGCGGTGCTGTCTTCATTGACAGGCAGTTCGCTGGGAGGAGCCCAGACCATCTTGCCCTGATCAGCGTTGTAATAAGGGATACCCTTGATGTCGGTAGGTTCCCACAGAGCGAGGCGGACGTCAATGACTTCACGACCTGCGTCTTCACCGATCTGCTTCACGAGATCGGATTTGCCAATGCCCGGAGGACCCCACAGGAACACGGCACGGCGAGTTTTGATGGCTTTACGAATGGCACGCTTGGCCATCTTCGGACCCATCTGGCGAACGGAAATATCTGCACTCATCTAAGACCCCTTCAAAAAAAGTGTTTAACTAACTTGCTTTCCCAGTATCATTATTGTAGCACCAGGCTCCCAACCTGTCAACCAGCAATTTTCACATAGTTGAGCTGTGTTGTTTTATTGCCACGGACATTCTTGATCTTGCCCTTGATCCTTAGCTCCCCACGTAGCTCCTGGCTGAACCAGAAGTCCACGAAGCTTTCACCCATACGGCCTTCGATCTTGAACTTATTGTATTCCTTAGAATAACGGCATCGGATCACTGTGATGTCACCCGTGACTGCGTCCCCGATGTTGCCCTGCAGTTGCTCTGAGGCGAAGATCTCACGTTTGATCTCGGTGTTCTGTTGATCGCGCTCAGCCACAGACGGTAAGCAGCTGATCACGGCGAAATCGTACATATCGCGACCCGTGAATGTTTCTTTGGTTGCGATACGCATAGCGGTCTGTTGGAACTCGTTCATCTTTCCGGTGAGAGCTATCAGGGTGTAGGTCTTGAAGTGATCCCTGAAGCTGCGGCCAGCAGCGTAGTCGGCTTCTGTGACTTCTACGAAATCGTTGGTACGGAGCCAGTCCTTGACCAGTTGCTTATTGGCCTTCTTAGCGATGTACGGAGGGGTCGCATTGTGCATCCACAGATCTTCTTTGTGGTAGCCATCGTTGATGCGGTGTGCAGCAGCAGCGCAGGCCCATACTTGATCAGCAGTGAATTCCATAGTTCGCTCCGTTGTCTCAGTATCATTATTATATAGCCGGTCACCCAAATGGTCAACCGATTAAGGTGTTGTATTCTTGCAACAGGGCCGCATCGCTGAGGCTGTGGTAGTAGTGAACAGCAGCAGGGATATCACCTATGGGCTCATCAGGGTTTTGCTTGTAGAACGTGTACCAGTACTCTTCTAGAGTTGCAATAATAGCATGTCTGTTCAAGGTTCGCTCCTAGTTAGTATGTGCGTATTATAGCACTACCTGTCCAATCTGTCAACCAGGGAGTGCCGGCCAAAGAAAAAGGGTGTTGTTTTTTACACAACACCCCTCAAAGTACCGCCCCGGGAGCGAATCGGCTTGGACTTTGAAACCCTAATTAAAGAGTGATACCCAATGCTTTGGCTTTGTAACCAAGAGCAACGATTTCACGGCTTGGCTTGCCCATCACATACTCAGTGACAGTCACACCGTTACCTGCCACGCGGCTGTTGCTGTAAACAGCATAACCGTTCTGGCGGATGCGGCTGGCTTCAGCAGCCAAGTTACCTACACCGAAACGCTTCTTAGCTTCGGCAGGAGTAAGGCTCTCACCGTTGTAAAGTGCATTGAATACCTTGAAAGTCTTTGTATCTTTGTTAATAAACTTCATGTCTGTGTTTCCTTTATAAAGTTAGTGTTTAAGCTGATTACTTGTTCTTCAGCGTTCTATAATATTACAGGATTTCAAATCTACGGTCAACCTGCAGTTTTACCATTTACTTCCGGACCTTGACCGAAGGACCTACAGTTGCACCCAAAATCAGTGCAGCCAACCACGTCCAAATCGTGTAGGGGATAGCCAACACGGGGAACAGGGTGTTCAGTGCCCAGATCACCAACAGGGGACCTGCGACGATCAGTGCCACGACTAGGGCGATGATCGCGACTACGGTTAAACTCTTAGACATCATAACTCTCCATTTCGTCGATCTCTTGCTGTTTCTTCAGGTCTTCGATCTCCTGATCGATAGCCTTTTCATTCTTACGTCCTGCGATCGCAGTCCCACGCTTGTAGATCTTCCAGTAGTGATCACCACAGTAGCTCTTACCGGTTAGGGTTTGGCACCCGCAGTAGGGCGTA
>JACCDO011255631.1_pt1 | contig 12961 bp, 10 predicted proteins | sample 7446101 | NCBI WGS metagenome assembly JACCDO01 (sample SAMN15323440, study PRJNA562643) | freshwater metagenome | isolation source: river surface water | place: USA:Blue River Watershed | collected 2017-08-16
AGGTTTCAGCTGGTTCAAAGCTAAAGGCTGCAGTTAAGTAGTCATAAGTTTTACTAAAAAGGCGTCGACTTCGGTCGGCGCCTTTTTGCATTCCCATTTGATGCGTAGGCTTAAACAATGAGCGCAATTACTAAGACATCCAAAGCGCTCTTCTTCTTTTTAACTTTTGCACTAGTGCTGGCCACAATCTTTGGCTTGCAGATTAGTGGTGCCGCTAATCCTTTCAAGCTAGTTGATCCGGGCGACGTGGTGCGTTGGGGTCTTCCGATTGCAAGATCGATTACAGACATGGCTATGGCCACCAGTATCGGTGCACTCGTGGTTGCGGCATTTGTTTTTGCTGAAGGAAGCAAGCAACTAAAAACTGCAATGAACATAGGATCGATTTCCGCAATTGTTTGGACTCTTGCCGGAATGGCCCAGTTCAACTTTGTTTACTTGAACGTCACCGGATCTGCTTTTACTTTCGAGCAGAAGCATGGCGATGGTTTGTGGTTGTTTGCAACCACAGTTGAACTTGGTCAGTATCTGGCACTAAATGTTTTTGCCGGTGCCGTTGTGGCAGTGCTGGCGTTGGCTTATCAAAAGTTGACGGCCGCTTTATTTATTGCTGCACTCGGTTTTTTATCTTTGGTACCTATTGCACTTACCGGCCACGCCTCCGGAACCGCCAACCACAGTATGGCGGTTAACGCCTTGGGATTGCATCTGGTCGCGATTGTGATCTGGGTGGGCGGACTTTTTGCTTTGGCTCTGGCGAGAAGTCGCTTTGAAGTGGATACATTGCACTTTCAGCGCTATTCGTCGCTGGCCTTGTTTGCCTATGTGGTACTTGGTATCTCCGGTTTGATATCGGCTACGTTGCGGATTGGTTCGCCCGCTAACTGGTTCACCAGCTACGGGTTGTTGATTGGACTGAAGACGGCCGTGTTTGTGGTGCTCGGATTATTTGGCGCCATTTATCGCAAGCGCTTGATGTTAGCGGGAGCTGCATTTTGGAAGCTAATCAGTACCGAATTAATTTTGATGGCTGCCGCCATGGGGTTAGCTACCGCATTGAGCAGAACTGCTCCGCCGCTAAATGCGGTCGATCTGGTGGGAGATAGCCCTGCCGAAATATTGACCGGGTCGAAATTGCCACCGGAGTTCAATATGGTTACCTTCTTTACCGAATGGAAGCCGGACCTAATCTGGGCCTTTGTCTCGCTAGGTGGAATATTCGTTTACCTGGCAGGAGTTCGCAGACTTCGCGCTCGCGGAGATGCTTGGCCAGTTGGTCGCACATTGTCGTGGGTTGCCGGAATGCTGTTCCTGTTTTTCGTGACCAATGGATCATTGAATGCCTATCAAGAATATTTGTTTAGCGCACACATGATTGGGCACATGATGTTGGCGATGGGAGTGCCGATTTTGCTTGTGCCAGGTGCGCCAATTACATTGCTTACCCGTGCTGTTGAGAAACGGCAAGATGAATCACGCGGCGTTCGCGAGTGGGCACTTTGGGCTGTTCATACCAAATACGCACGTTTTATTGCTAATCCGATTTTCGCCGCGATTATGTTTGCGTCGTCACTTGTGGTTTTTTACTACACACCACTTTTCGCTTGGGCGACTCACGAGCACATCGGCCATGAGTGGATGGTAGTGCACTTCTTGATTACCGGATATCTTTTTGCGCAGGCGCTCATTGGTATCGATCCGGGTCCGGCGCGCTTGTCTTTTCCGTTGCGCCTGATGTTGCTGATTGGCACACTCGCTTTTCACGCGTTCTTTGGTTTGAGCTTGATGTCTGGCGAAGCGTTGCTTTTGCCTGATTGGTATGGAGCGATGGGTCGCACTTGGGGAGCGAGTCCTCTCGAGGATCAACATATTGGTGGAGCGATTGCGTGGGGCATCGGTGAATTGCCGACTGCAGCGCTTACGATTATCGTCTCGGTTCAATGGTTCAAATCTGATGAGCGTGAAGCGAGACGATTGGATCGTGCGTCTGATCGTGGGGGAAATAAAGACATTGAGGATTACAACGCCATGCTCAGCAAGCTAGCCAAAAACGACGAGCAGTATCGCTAGTGGAACTCGTCCAACTATCTGACGAACAGCAGAAACTGTTCGAGTACATCGAGTCGACCGATGCCCACGTCTTTGTTACCGGTCGCGCTGGTACCGGCAAATCAACCCTGCTGACCTATTTCATTGAAAACACCGAGAAGTCGGTGGCCGTGGTTGCACCTACTGGTGTGGCCGCTTTGAACGTGGGTGGCACCACAATTCACTCACTGTTTGGCTTTCCGTTTGGAATCCTTGGCAACGTTGACCTGAGCAAGCACATGCGTCGCTACACCCGAGAGGTGCTCTCGGCAATTGATGTGCTGGTTATCGACGAAGTTTCGATGGTGAACGCAGACATCATGGATGCCATCTCTCGAGCCATGGGAATTGCCCGCGGAAAACGCAAGGTACCTTTTGGTGGCGCTCAGGTAATCATGTTTGGTGATCCTTATCAGTTAGCTCCGGTGCCGCCGCGTGAAATTGATGACATTAATTACATGACCGAGAACTACGCGAGTACTTGGTTTTTTGATGCACACGTTTGGCGCGATGCACAACTTGAGCGATACGAACTGATTGAAATATTCCGTCAGACCGACGGACACTTCAAAGACATTTTGAACGCGTTGCGCGATGGATCAGTTACACAAGAAATGATCGATGAACTAAATCGCATCGCAGTTCGTCCAACCCCACATGATGAGGTTTTGCGTCTAGCTACCATCAATGTGACTGTTGATCGTCACAATTTTTCGCGTCTTGCGGAAATTGGTGGCAAGGGTCGCAAGTATGTTGCAGCTACCACCGGTGACATGGCTGCATTTAATTCTGCGAAACCGAATGATCCAGAGATTGAACTAAAAGTTGGCGCACAGGTCATGTTTATCAAGAATGATGACTCAAGTCCGTTTAAAGATTCAGACGGTATGGCAATGCGCCGTTGGGTAAATGGAACCATCGGTCACGTGGTGGAAATGAAATCGGATTCGCACGTGGTGGTCGAAGTAGATGGCGAACAGTTCGATGTTGGTCGTGCGACTTGGGAAAAGGTCAAGTACTCGGTGGAGGAGTACTTCGATGAGGACACCAACAAGGTAAAGGAAACCTTAGTTGCCGAAACCGTTGCCGAGTTCAAACAGATTCCACTGCGTCTGGCTTGGGCAGTGACCATACACAAATCACAGGGACAGACCTACGACGAGGTGCAGATTGACCTTGGCTCGGGAGCCTTTGCCCCTGGCCAGGCCTATGTGGCACTCAGCAGAGTTCGCTCGCTTGAAGGCCTTTACCTGTCTAGGGCCTTGAAGATGTCAGACGTAAAGATCGATCAGCGAGTACTCGAATTCATGAACGGCCATCACGATGCCCAGACCCCAAGCGGCGGCGGGCCAGTAGCCAAAAGGAACCCACCTTCGGTCTCAGGCTTTATCCCTGACGACGACGAACCGCCACTGTTTTAGAAGCCTCCAGCCTGAGACAATTGATTAGTTAGCTAGTTGATTGGATTGCTGTGAACGCCTGGGCCGAATTAGTAGTCCGTCATAAGAAGTTAGCCTTCTTCTCTTTTATCGCACTTATATTGCTTAGTACTGTTTGGGGTTTCCAGAGTTTTGGCAATCTTAAAGCTGGCGGCTACGACGATCCAACTTCGGTCTCGGCTCGAGTAAATACGCTACTTGAAAAAGAATTTGATACTGAAACTCCAAACGTAATTTTGATTGCAGACATGCCGGACTACGTTGATTCGGTTGAAAGTAAAAAAATTGGATCTGACTTACAAAGCAAACTTGAAAGTTATTCTGGCGTCGCTGAAGTAACTAGCTATTACTCGCTTGGCAATCCTCCAGCACTTCGCAGCGATGATGGCAAGGCAGTTTACTTTTTTGTAAAGTCGGAAGCTAATACTTCTGAAACTGAATTAGGTAAACAAATATCTGATGAGCTAACCGGCGATTTCGAAAAAGCCAAGATATACGTCGCTGGTTTCGCGGCAATCAGTAACAGCATCAACGATCAAATATCATCTGACCTTGCTGCGGCAGAAACCATAGCTGTGCCACTCACTCTGTTACTACTCTTTTTTGTTTTTGGATCCTTGGTGGCGGCCGGATTACCAATGTTGGTTGGTGGTTTGGCAATCGTGGGAAGTTTCTTCTTCGTCTGGATTTCGTCTTTAATCACAGACACTTCGGTTTTTTCAGTGAACCTCATAACCGGTATGGGTCTTGGACTTGGCATCGATTATGCGCTACTAATGGTGAACCGGTTCCGTGAAGAGCGGGCAGCCGATCATTCGGTTGAGCAATCGGTAATTCGAACCGTGAATTCTGCCGGTCGTACTGTTTTGTTCAGTGGCCTTACCGTTGCAATTGTTTTGGCGGCGATGTTCTTCTTCCCGCAGTACTTCCTTAAATCATTTGCCCTCGGCGGTGTGGTGGTTGTGCTATTGGCCATTGCTGGAGCGCTCATTGCCTTGCCGGCTCTCTTGGCGATGCTCGGCGACAAGGTCAACGCCATCAAATTCACCCGGATTTCCAGCAAGGCCAAGTCCAAAGGGTCTTGGGCCAGCCTTGCTCGCTTCGTGATGCGCAGACCGCTGCCAATCCTTTTGGTCACGTTAATCGGACTTGGCGGACTTATGACCCTGATGAACGGTGTTCAGTTTGGTCAGGTGGACGATCGAATTTTGCCAAAGACCAATAGCGCGGTGGTTGCAAACAACGTGATTCGCGAACGGTTCAGCGGCCGTGAGGGTGCACCGGTAGAAATTCTGGTGAAGGGTGCTGACGTAAATGACATCTACGATTTCACGGAAGAACTTTCCAAGCAAACACATATTCTGCGAGTGCAAAGTGCACTAGGAATTAGTCAGAACGGTTTCCTAGACCCAAGTTATGCACCGGCATTTGCAAGTTACGACGGCGATAGTTGGCAACGAATCCAGGCAATTCATGATGTCGAATCACGATCACCAGCAGGTCAAAAACTTACCGAAGCAATTCGCGCACTTAAGGTTGATGGACATCAAGTTCTAGTTGGTGGAACTGCAGCGGTTTATACAGATTCGCAGTTGGGGATTACCAAACAATTACCGTCAGTAATTCTTTGGATTGTGCTTACCACTCTGGTTTTGCTTTTCCTCTTTACCGGGTCGGTTTTACTTCCAATCAAAGCAGTGGTGCTGAACATACTTTCACTTGGAGCCACACTCGGATTTTTAACGTGGGTTTTCGTTGATGGAAATTTGAAGTGGCTGATTGGTGACTTCCAAGTAACCGGAACTATCGACACATCGTCAATGGTTTTGATTGCGATAGTCGCATTTGGATTATCGATGGACTACGAACTCTTTCTTCTGAGCCGCATTAAGGAACAACACGATGCCGGACTTGGCACCACCGAATCTGTGGCCGTTGGTCTACAGCGATCGGGCCGAATCATCACCACAGCGGCACTGGTGCTGGCATTCTCTTTTGCCGCTTTTATTAGTTCGGGAGTGAGCATCATGAAGATGCTCGGCTTGGGAATTGCATTTGCAATTTTGCTTGATGCAACAGTGGTTCGAGCACTTCTCGTGCCGGCCTTGATGCGACTTTTTGGCGACCTCAACTGGTGGGCACCAAAGTGGCTTAAGTGGGTTTACCGCAAGGTGGGTCTGGAGCACTAAGTCCAGCCGAATCTCTGCTTTACGATATCCGCTTGCGTAAGCTGCCTAGGTGAGAGTTCGTCACGAAGCACTCTGAGAACAAATTCAAATAGATCTCTGAAGCACTCCTCAACCGAATTTTGCAAAATCTCATTTAGTTGACTCGCATAGTTGGGGTACTGCTGTTCGAATCTCCTATAACGGTTGAGGTTGTCCTCTTTATGCTCCGAACCTGGAAGTGGGGATTTGGACACACGAATCAGTCCGAGCACCGAACTGAGGCACATTCCTCGAGCAAATTGTCCCGCAATTAGATGTTCGCCGCGGCGGTCGCGACCGACACCAATCAATATGTGTCCAAGAAATATTTCGAACTCAACCTCAAAATCAACAATCTTTGGTTTGCTCTGCTCCGCGATTGCTTGCATTCGAACACCAATATCTGATCTGTCTATAGTTACTTCATACGTATTAGCTGAAGCCAACTCGAGCTCTTCATTATCAAACACTGCAAACTCAAGCACGTGTCCGTTGGAATAGACAACTTTCAGGCCGTGATCTGTTTCGCGGGGACTCATGACAATTTCCTCTGACTGAGGCAACCAACTCAAATCCCGGCGGTAACCCTCAGCCGCCCCGGTTTTTGTGACCACGAAAAAATCATGATCGCTCCACTCATCTACTCGCGAAGTGTCAGCAGTTGAACCGACAAGTACTAAACCAAGAACATCAGAATTTGCTTCAAGAGACGCTTTTAGGTCAGAGGAAAACTTTAGGAATGTCGCAAGCGTGGTTGATGAACTCATTCCCTAAATCTAAGCGGTAACCTAGAAGCATGCTTATGTCAGACCGCGATATTCGCGCATCCATTGAAGCCGGCCAAATCGGACTTGATCCGCTAAACATGGACCTGCTCCAGCCTTCGTCATTCGACGTTCGCCTGGACCGCTTCTTCAGACTTTTCGACAACCACAAGTACGCATACATCGACCCTCGCGAGGAAATGCCTGACCTAACTCGCTTCGTTGAGGTTGCTGCTGACGAGGCATTCATCCTTCACCCAGGTGAATTTGTACTTGGTAGCACCTACGAATTCGTAACTTTGCCAGACAACATCGCCGCTCGCCTTGAGGGTAAGAGCTCACTCGGTCGTCTCGGACTTTTGACCCACTCAACCGCTGGCTTTGTGGACCCAGGCTTTAAGGGTCACGTGACTCTTGAATTGGCAAACGTTTCTAACCTGCCAATCAAGCTTTGGCCTGGCATGAAGGTTGGACAGCTTTGCTTCTTCCAGTTGAGCTCAGCCGCTGAGACCCCATATGGCAGCGCAAAGTATCTAAACCGTTACCAGGGCCAGCGCGGCCCAACAGCCTCACGTTCGTTCATGAACTTCCACATCACTGATGTTGGCAACGAACCACTCGCCCAATAGCATCTTTGCTCTACAATTTGTAGAGTATAGTTTTACTTGATGTAGAACTAAGGAGACAAAGTGAAAAAACTATTTGCAGCAGTATTAGTTGCGTTGACAGCTATTTCAATTTCGGCATGTGCTCCGGTTGAGAAATCGGATTTAACCATCGTTGACGGCTGGGTGAGATTCAGCGAATACAGCGACCATGTTGATGGCATGACAGGTGCATTTGCAAGCATCACAAACAACACGGACCACGAGATCACTATTGTCGGTGGTTCGAGTGAAATCGCCGGCATGGTTGAGGTGCATGAAGTTGTTATGGCTGATGGCGCAATGAAAATGCAGGCGAAAGAAGGCGGCATCGCTATTGCGCCCGGTAAAACAGTCACACTTGAGCCAGGCGGACTTCACATCATGCTTATGGGTTTGAAGAAGGCAGTGCTTGAAGGCGATGAAGTAAGTCTGACTATCGATTTTGAAGGCACTGAAGATGTGACCGTTACTTGGCCTGTGAAGACATCGCTAGCCGGTGATGAGACGTACGCCCCGAAGAACTAAATGATCAATCGTAGAGATTTCTTTGCAGGCACTGCTATTGCGGCAGTGTCTGCATCGGTCTCTGCGGCAATTGCATCTGGCGTAGTTGCCAATTCAACTAAGAGTTCTTCTGAAGTGCTCGACAGGTCTGAAGTATTTTTCGGTCGCCATCAAAATGGAATCGAGTTGCCGCTACAAACGTTTACAACTTTCATCGCATTCGATTTGAAAGCTGAAACGGATAAGTCGGCGATGCTGCGCTGGATGCGACTGCTAACCGATGACATCAGCAAACTTGCGCAAGGTAAACCCGTGGTAGCTGATCCGCAATCAGAACTCACTTTGGGTCCGGCACGCACTACCGTGACGGTTGGTTTTGGGCCTTCCATGTTTAGCAAGCTGGGACTAGAAAAATCCGCACCAAAAACTTTTGGTCAATTGCCTGCGTTCAAAATCGACAAGTTACAAAAAGAGTTCTCTGACGGTGACGTGTTGTTACACGTTTCGGCAGACGATCCGCTCGTGATTTCACACGCAGTGCGTGGCCTAGTTAGAGATTCCATGGCATTCGCAAATGTCCGTTGGACACAATCAGGATTTACCAATGCGCAAGGTGTTTCCGCTGAAGGCACGCGTCAGCGAAACCTGATGGGGCAAGTTGACGGTACTGATAATCCAGAATTGAATACCGAAGATTTCAGTAACTTAGTTTGGATCAATGACGGTCCAGATTGGGCGCAAGCGGGCACAATTTTGGTGCTTCGTCGAATAGCTATGAATTTGAACACCTGGGACTCTCTGAGTCGGCCACAAAAAGAAAATGTGATTGGACGAACCCTCAAAAACGGGGCTCCTTTGACGGGTGAAAACGAAACGGATATTCCCGATTTTGAAGCGGTGAATGCAGGTGGGCTGAAAGTCATCCCAACTTCTGCTCACATCAGAAGGGCTTCCCCGACGAATCTTCAGGAACGATTCTTCAGACGACCATTCAATTACGATGCAGGAATGGATGCCCACGGGAACCCAGATGTCGGACTGTTATGGACTGCATATATGGCGGATATGAATCAGTACATTTCTGTTCAAAGGAGACTAGCCGATTTCGACTTGTTGAACATGTGGACTACCCCAATCGGATCTTCCGCTTGGGCTATACCTGGCGGTGTGGCCGAAGGCGAGACCTTGGCCGAAGGTCTGTTTAGCTAAAGTAGGCCCTGGCTTCGAGTAATTCCGCGCGACCACAGTGTCTAAAGGCGAAAGAGTCAGCAGAAAGCTCGCATAGTCGATCAATTTCAGCAGTAAAAACCCTTGAAGCAACCATGGGTCCACCCAACTGGCGAACTAGCCGAACCAGAGATTTCAGTAAATTGTGTCGTGATTTCGCATGACCCAACTCGTGCCAGAGCAGTGCATCCAACTGCTTCGCATTCAAGGATTCCTTGGTTATCGAACTCAGGTAGATAATCGCACTTTTGCCATTGCCATCGGTGAAGGCAAACCAAGATGGCAAATCGACGAGTCGAACAGTCACGCCGTTGAAGGTTCGATATTCGCGGCTAGGCAGTGCTCGGTTAAAGGAATCAGACTTTCGCAGTTCACGAATGGGTTCAAGCCTTTGAGTTGCCAATGCCATCGAAATTCCAGCAAGGCCGAGAATTAGCCAAGGAGCGAAACTAAAAATAACAGTGTGCCAGAGTGGTTGACTCTGCGACTCCAGTTCTCGCCAGGTATCAAAAACAGACCAGATGGCAATTGCTAATGTCACTGCCGTTGATAAAAATGCAATCAAAAAGCTGGTGAACCATAACGCGATTCCGAGGTTCGGACGATTGTTGAATCTTCCAAAAAGTGCCATGGGTGCAATGGTTGTCACTAAAACGGTTAGTTCAATTGCAAACGGAACGACGATTAGCGGTGCGCTCACGTGCGACTATTCCAATGATTTTTTTAATGCGCTCAATGACTTTTTACTCAAGCCAGCAGCAAAGTGCGAAAGCGTAAGCGCGGGATTTTCCGAATTGCCGATGATCTCAAGAAGTTGATTCGCAGCATGTTGTTCGCGAGTGCTGGTAGCAGAGTACAAAAACCCTCTACCCTTAGCCGGAACTCGCTCAACTAATTCTTTTTCAATCAGTCTTGATAAGACAGTCAAAATTGTGGTGAGAGCAAGCGCACTTTTATCGGAAACAATTTCAAGCACTTCATTTGAAGTCCGTGGTCGTTCGGAGTCCCAAAGCGCCTCGAGTACCAGTGATTCAAGCTCACCTTGCTGACGTAATTTCTTGCCCACTCAATTATTCTACAAGTTGTAAAGCAACTAGTTCGATTCGATAACTGCAGGGTTTGGGTTCACGCGAGTGAGCAACACTAAGCCGACCGCGAGTACCAAAACAAGTCCAAGCACACCGAAGATTGCCGTGTGCTCAACGCCTAGCGCTGCAGCGATACCGGTCGCAATCGCCCAGAAACTAGGGCTTAGGAAGCTCGCAGCGCGTCCGGTGGTTTGATACAAACCAAAGACTTCACCTTCGCGACCTTGCGGCGTGAACTTGGCCACGAAGGTGCGCGATGAGGCCTGCGCTGGCCCTACGAATAGGCAGAGTAACAAACCACCAATCCAGTATGTGATCTGACCGGCGTTAGCAAATACAAATACTCCGGTGCCGGCGATTAGCAATCCGGAAAGAGAAACGATAATGGTGTTTCTAGTGCCGAGAATCTTGTCGAATACTCCGCCAAGTGCAGCGCCGAGTCCGGCAACTAGGTTTGCCGCGATACCGAAGAAAATTACTTCGGTTTTAGAAAAACCAAATGCCACGGTGCCAAGGACAGCACCAAAACTAAATACTCCGGCAAGACCATCGCGGTAGATTGCCGAGGAAATCAAGAACTTTAAAGTTTCTGGAGCTTGAGCACGTAAAGACTTTAACTGAGACCAGAGCGCACGGTATGCGCCGAAGAGGTTTTCTTTTTTGCGAGTGGCGCTTGCATCAACTTCAGGCACGAATAGCGCTAGCGGGATTGAGAACACCAACATCCAAATTGCTGAGAACAAGAAAAGCACTCGAATGTTTTCTGCGTTTTCGGTTGCCACTCCGAACCAAGGAGTTTCTGGCAGTACAAAACCAATCAGCGAAACTAGAAGTAGCAGAATTCCACCAACGTAACCTAGCGCCCAGGCATAACCGGAAACTTTTCCGATGTTGTGTTCCTTAGTTACCTGCTTGAGCATGGCGTAGTAATTAATGAACGCTGTTTCCTGCACCACGTTTCCAATTCCGTATAGCACCAAACCGAAAATCAAGAATGCAGGCGTTGGCGCCACAAAGTAGCTTGCCGCCATGATCGCGATCAAGATGCCTGACTGAAGTAGTAACCAAAACTTGCGCTTGCCGGCTTCGTCGGCGCGACGACCAAAAACCGGAGAAATAAGTGCAACCAAGACACCGGAGATGATCATGGTCCAGCTCAATAGGTGAGTGTTCTCATCCGGGTCGCCGAAGTAGCTCGAGGTTATGTAAGTGGCAAAGATAAAGGTCTGAATGATGGTCGGGTAAGGCTGTTCGGCCCAGTCCCAGAGTGCCCATGAAAAGGTTGCCAGTTTGCCGCGACGAGCTCCGTTGGTAGTCATAGGGCTAAAGGTATCGCCTGAACCGGCTTGAAATAGCCAAATCCGCGTGAATTCTACGCTCGAGCCAAAGTTGAGTGATTCACACTCAACTTTCAGGTTCAAATACTTGACAAGTCCAAAAACCTATCGGAAACTTGAGTCAACGAGGCTCAAGTCTGGGCCCAAAGGAAAAACCGCCGGGAAACCGGCAAGAAAGAGGAAACAAACATGGCACGTGCAGTAGGCATCGACCTGGGCACCACCAACAGCGCAGTTAGCGTCTTGGAAGGTGGAGAACCAACAGTTATCGCTAACGCAGAAGGATTCCGCACTACCCCGTCAATCGTGGCGTTCACCAAGGACGGCGAGGTTCTCGTAGGAGAGACCGCAAAGCGTCAGGCAGTGACCAACGTTGATCGCACCATCGCGTCGGTCAAGCGTCACATGGGTACCGACTGGACTTTTTCAGTCGTTGACAAGAAGTACACCCCGCAGGAGATCTCGGCTCGTATTTTGGCAAAGCTAAAGCGCGACGCAGAGACTTACTTGGGTGAGGCGGTAACCGACGCGGTAATCACCGTTCCGGCTTACTTCAACGACGCAGAGCGTCAGGCCACCAAGGATGCCGGTGAGATTGCCGGCCTAAACGTTCTCCGTATTATCAACGAGCCAACCGCAGCCGCACTTGCCTACGGTTTGGACAAGGGTAAAGAAGACGAACTCATCTTGGTGTTCGACCTCGGTGGAGGAACCTTCGACGTTTCTCTACTCGAAGTCGGCAAGGACGAAGGCTTCTCAACCATCCAGGTTCGTGCAACCTCAGGTGACAACCGTCTCGGTGGAGACGACTGGGATTCACGCATCGTTGAGCACTTGGTTAAGAAGTTTAAGGAGACCACTGGCGTCGACGTTTCGAAAGACAAGATTGCACTTCAGCGTTTGAAGGAAGCAGCAGAGCAAGCAAAGAAAGAATTGTCTCAGTCGATGAGTGCAAACATTCAGTTGCCATATCTTTCGCTAACCGAAAACGGTCCTGCAAACTTGGACGAAACTCTAACTCGCGCACAGTTCGAGCAGATGACTTCTGATTTGCTAGACCGCACCAAGAAGCCATTCAACGATGTAATCGCTGAAGCTGGAGTTAAGGTTGCCGACATTGCACACGTTGTGCTTGTTGGTGGATCAACTCGCATGCCTGCAGTAAGCGAATTGGTTAAGTCACTTACCGGCGGTAAGGAACCGAACAAGGGCGTTAACCCAGATGAGGTTGTTGCAGTTGGTGCATCACTTCAGGCTGGTGTGTTGAAGGGTGAGCGTAAAGACGTTCTACTTATCGACGTAACTCCACTATCACTCGGTATCGAAACCATGGGTGGAATCATGACCAAGTTGATCGAGCGCAACACTGCGATCCCGACAAAGCGCTCTGAAACTTTCACAACCGCAGCTGACAATCAGCCATCGGTTTCGATTCAGGTTTTCCAGGGTGAGCGTGAGTTCACCAAGGACAACAAGTCACTCGGAAACTTCGAGCTAACCGGAATTGCTCCAGCACCACGCGGAGTGCCACAGGTTGAAGTTACCTTCGACATCGACGCCAACGGTATCGTCCATGTTTCTGCAAAGGACAAGGGCACCGGCAAGGAACAGTCAATGACCATCACTGGCGGCTCATCTCTTCCTAAGGAAGACATCGAAC
>JACCDO011958017.1_pt1 | contig 12960 bp, 5 predicted proteins | sample 7446101 | NCBI WGS metagenome assembly JACCDO01 (sample SAMN15323440, study PRJNA562643) | freshwater metagenome | isolation source: river surface water | place: USA:Blue River Watershed | collected 2017-08-16
CCCTGCTCCGGTCGAGGCTGAAATGTTTGATCGGGATGGCAATGGTAACATACAAGTAGTGCTTCTTCCTCACGAGACCTTGTATTTGCCTTTCACATACATGACATTAATCCCATTTATCTCCAATACTAATGATAATATCGTGAAAAAGAGAGCAGACAATCGTAAAACAATCATGGATAGTAAAGATGCTGGCTACGATTCTGTGCAAAATACGAAGAACGACGAAGGTAACGATGTCGAACCAAAGCGATGCACAGAAATTAGAGTTATTTCGGGTACTCATGGACACATTGTGTCCGTCATTAAGGTGAATATTTATCCTAGACCGTTCGTGGTTAATCGCACAATTCGTTACTTCGAACCAGAAAATACGGTTATGAGACGTCGAATACAATTAGTTCACCACCTTAAAAACCCTACATTTCCTGGCGAATTCAGTTTAGCATCGAAGTATATCCATTGTGTCGAGGGTGGAGATATTGGTGGCCACGAAAGTATCAATGATGGTGTAATAAATGGTAACAGCCAAAGTAGAGTCGTTCTTGAATGGGGTCCTAGTAGCTCAACAGTCAGTGGTGCTATTGACATTCTTCTTAGATACAAATGTGGTCCATTCCCGCACATGGGCACATTTCATTTACTACTATATGATGATCCTTATCAATCCAAATTAAGTGAAATATGGCACGTGATAATCCAATCGAGACAACGGCTCGATATACACTCCAACGTTGGATCTCCAGCCGCGATTGATCTCGTTGTTCGTGGTGACAGATTCGCGAGAAGAGCCAGAGCATTTACATCCCCATCCCCTGATACTCTATCCTTCGATCCACACGGTGTTTTTCAAGTAGTGCCTGGCGCATACAACCGTGTAGCGCTCAATTGCACTCCACGATCATTAGGTTCGAAAAGAGTGTCTATTAATTTGGTTGATGTTGACTCCAAAGAACTATTAAATGCTTGGATTCTAACACTCACCGCTGGTGCACCAGCCACTGTGAAAACATACGATGTTGATATTGTAAAAGGGAAGGCCACTCATAAAAAGATAATTTTTAAGAATCCATGGGATGTAGCAAAGAAGTTCGTTTTAGTAAGTAGCGACGACACTTTAATGCGCCCAAGAATGCCAACTCTTGATGTTGCTCCTCATGGCAACGCCTATCTCCGTTTACTATTTACTGGGGTCGTAAGTGCAAGCAGCACTGAAGTGTACTTGTTTTTGAATGATGAATACGGCCAGAATGAAGAAAGCTTCTTATTTCGACTACGAAGAGTTAGCGAATACTAGAAAATATATCTTACATGTACAATGTATATAAAAAACATTATTTTACACTATCAATTGTTATGGATGATGCCGTCCCTGCGTCGCCGACGCATTGCACGAAGACCTTGTACATATATTAATGCCGCCAAAAGTGCCACAAGCAATGATATGTCGGCCAGAACATCCTGATCTAATTCCATGAAAAGTTGGGGAAGACTTTTCGATCTTACGCTATCGGTTGGTGAATTCTCGGTTTGGTCAAACAATATGGTTTCTTGCACAATCATCGACGTGATCTGTTGACGCAACTTTCTTATGTACACCCCAGCTTGCTCTATTTCACTGTTGAACTGCTGCACAACATTTTCGTCTACGAAATTGACAGCGTAGGTGAAAGCATCAGTAATAAATGGTGGTAACATAGAGGCGATTAGTTCACGCATTTGGTCAAACGTTATTGCTATTCCCAAATTATCTTGAATTGTCTTGTGGGAAGATAACAAGAATAATGCCAATTGCCGAGGCAATTTGGCATCAGGATCATGGATAGCAGCTTGGTCATAGTATCGCTTTGCAAGATGAAAATCTTGATTAACACCATCTCCTGACTCGTACATAATACCTAAATTAAACACGGCTTGAGTATGCTGTAAATCTGCGCTTAATTGGTAATACTTTGCAGCTTCTTTCTTGTCAATATCCATTCCAGCCTGGCCGTAATAGTAAAAATCCCCGATTCGTAAGTACGACTCCGCAGCTCCTTGTGATGCTGACAATCCGTACAAAGATAATGCTCTAAGTTCACAATCTGATTTAGTGGTCTTGAATCCAGAAGAATTGGCATATGTTTCATTAAGGAATGAAGCCATCACTAAAATTTTGTCATTAATACCTAGCTCAGTGACGTAGACTCCTAGGTCCTTATCCCTCTTTACTTCATCAGAATTAAACAATACAGATGTGTTTCTTGATTTAATATTACTAGGACATTGGTACTTGGATAATAAAAACGCGGCATTGAACTGGGCTGCCTCAACTCCTATTGCAGCATACTGGGCATAAATCATTAACGCTTGGGGGATGTAGTTAAGTTCATAGAGTGAAGCTGCATAGGTCAAATCATCCATCCACTCACCTTTCTCTGCAACCACTCGGAACCCATTTACAGCAGTTTCACAAGATTTTGCTACACCAAAACCATTCGCAGCCATATGAGATAACCGATGTATGGCTAAAACGTTTCCCTTTTGTGATGCAGTTGAATAGTACAAAGCAGCGTCGTGCATTGAAACTTGAGAGAAACCAGCATTTTGCAATGCAACAATATCTTCTCCCATCAGCATCTCACCCATGTAATAACCGGCATCTTGGTGCTTTGTAAGCACTTTTTTAAAGTAATCAAGAGATTTGGAATAATTTCTTTCCTCGCCGATGCCTTTATAAAACAAGTACCCTTGGGTAAGTATACCAAAAGTATCGCCACGTTTTGACGAAAATGACGCGAGACTTTTTATCTTATCCGTTATAATTTCGTCTGCAGCTAAAACGACATTAAATATATTACTATTAGGATCTTTATTGTATAGCAATGCCAAAATATAGGCCAACTGTCCTGATGCTGAGGTGTGTGAAAGTGATGCTGGAATATTAATATATTTGATCGCTTTCTCTATATCTTTTTCCGCGTATCTTGATCCATGAAGGTACATAGATCCTAATGAAAGTGCCGCATTAAAGTCATCTTCAGCTGCTAAATGTATATAATAATCGATAACTTCATTATCTAATTCTCTACGACCTTTAGACTTAGCAGAGTCTAACTCGTTTAAATGTGGCTTGTCAATATGAGTGGAAAAGATATTTTGTTCTAGATTATTAGCAACAATATTCGCTACAAATTCATAATGGCGTAGTGCTGTTTCACATGATTCAGGGACACCAATACCGTTCAAATATCTATATCCCATTCCCATATTCGCTGTAGGGTTTTCCGCCAACGCTGCCATGTATTCGAGCATTAAAGCGCGACCTGCATCCATCGAATATAACCCATTGTAAACACCAGTGCTATAAATAGTGGACAGCAAATGTGTTGCATCCGGATGTCCTAAATTCGCTGCCTCGACAATTAAATCATAAGCATATGAAGTGTCAAAATCAAACTGATGAATACTTGATAACTCATACAAAGCCGACGATAATATCTTATCAGTGTCATCAGCTGCCTGGTCAATAATTTGTCTATAATAATAAGATGCCTTCCGTTGGTGCTCCTCACCCCATGTCCAATTATTTCGACCAAGTCTAGCCTTGTACTGCCTAGCCAACCTCAACAGAGAATGCAGATCATCCAACGATCCCACGCCTGCCGCAGCCGCCACGCATTCCTTCAGCGCTACCACCAGCACCACCAGCGCCACCAACCACATCGCGTCGCCTCGGTGCACTCTTATTGTATGTATTCCTGTTTGGATTGGGATGATCTCGATTTACAGAATTCTTCTTCGCTACGGCCCAGGCCATATCGACTAGGAGAATTAATAATTGCGTCCTTGGATGCACAACGAATAATTATAGTTATTATTATTATTATAATAATAATAATTTAAATTTCATCTATTTCGAAACATTATTATTTTTACACATAAGAAAAAAATCAATAAAACAACGCAAACAATATGTTTAATCGCACTATTTCTAATTTTCTCACCATTATTCATTACTATCACGCGTTTAACAGATGATTCCATTGAATAAAGTACGATTTTTTTTTATCGTGGCCTCAACGTGACATATCGCCAATGAGAGAATTCAAGTCGCTGCTCGAGAGAACAATAGCGACAAGTGCAGTGAGGCAGGTTGAGGCGCAGCTTGGTGGCGCAGCAGGAAAGTAGAACGAGCCGCTAGTAAATGGAAAGTCGCTGAGTTTAACTTTGTAATTTCATAGCAAACTAAAGACAACAATAAAGCAATATTAACATCCAGAAACTAAAGGAAATATATAACACCTAGATATAATAGAAAGGCTTAATATTATTGTATAATGGAGAATAGATGGTTTGACTTAGACCAAAATGATGACAATCATCTAAATATGTTAGATAACACTGGAATGATGGGACTGTATGGTGGTGGGTATGGGATCAACTCGATTCCTTCTGACAACAGCAATGGACTATTGAATCACAATTATATTACCTCATCACCAAATCATCACAACTACATGTTTGTTCCACAACAAGGATATCCTAATCAATCATTACAACAACCACTTCATGGAGGTCATGAAATTTGTGGTAATTGTGAATCAAAATATGCAACTGCTGCATGCTTACAGTGCAATCCTGGTTGTGAATTTTTATGCAATAATTGTGCAACAAAACATAATGAAATGAAAAGTTTACGCAACCATGAAGTTGTCTCATTGGATATCTACCACTCAATCAGACAACAAAAGCACATTAACATCCACATGAATAATTCGATGATGCATATGCATCCAAATTTAATGGATAATAACGACAATTTATTTTTTGAATCGATTTCAAGACAATCTCCTCCTGGACATTCTCCAATTAGAGGATCAGAATCGCTTTTAATGCAGGAAACTATCGATAAGTCTGTTATTGGCGTTATCGATTGTACTGATGATGAATTTTCTTCACTAGCTCGAGGAGAAAATAATTCTGTTATTGCGAAAGTTATGAGCCGCACTGGTTGTGAAGTTTTTAATTCATCGTCTCCATTAGGAAAACAAGTCATAGTGCGTGGTGGGCAACATCAAGTTGAGCATGCGAAAAGTATGTTAAAAGATTATTTTATGTCACAAGAACCACTCGGAAACTTACATCTCTTAAATCCAAATCAACATGCAGCTATTCCGTCAAATTTATTTAATGATATCTCAACCGCATCCCTTCTCAATACTCGTAGAACTAGTAAACTCATTACAATACCAAAAGATAAAATTGAATATGTTTACGGATCGCATGGACTTCAAATCAATGAAATAATGAATTCAACTGGTGCAACAATACAAATAAAAAATGAGGCACTATCTCAATTAGAAAACGCAGCAGGAATGATGTGCCTCGAAGTAAGTGGTAATTCGATGGATGTTGACAAAGCAATGGAATATATTCAAGCAATCTTACAACGCGGATCAGTCACCGGATTAATAAATCCATTAATTTTACAGGATAAAATTAATTCGAGCTCCATTTTATATAATTCTACCGCATCCAATAGCAATACACCTATAACACAATCTGGTGTGTCTAACTCAGGTGCTATGTTTAATGCATCATTTAGCAATGCATGGAGTGAAGGAGGTACCAGTGTTTTATTTAGTACAGTCGTTGCATCGGGTAATGGACAGCAACCACCAGTAGCTGCTTCACCATTGACCACAACTGTCGCCGCGACCATTACAAATCAATCAACACCTATTAAAAGTGTTGTCAATATCCCTGTGGCATCAGATACTGCAACCGGTCCGGAAATAGTTTCGTATATGGATTGCCCTCACGATAAAGTTAAATTAGTTATAGGTGCGAAGGGAGTCATAATCAAGAATATAATGAAACGATCGAAAACCACTATTATAATTGACGAAAAATTCCCAGAAGGTCATCCCAGAAAAGTAGAAATTAGAGGCAAAGCTGATCACATTTTGGTCGCGAAACAACTAATTGCCTGCGTTATCGAACATGGTCCAACTATTTTAGACGAGGACAAATCTGGCGCCACAGCATCTATAGAAGGCAGAGTTAAAAGTGGTACCGTGTTATCATCCGCAACTAAAAGTAGATCCCCGGATCAATTAAGCGGTGAAATCGTATCTATTTTATGCCCTGCTGACAAAATTTCGATTGTTATTGGTGCTAAAGGAGTAATTATTAACGAAATTTCCCGCAGATCAAATGCACAAATATCTATTGACGAAGATCCAAGAAACTCGATTGCGGAGACAGCGAAGGCGTTACTAAGCGAAACAATTAATAGTAGTGATAGTAATGAGCTGTCGGACTTAAGACGTATTGAAATTAGAGGAACACTTGAAGAAATTGAAGTCGCAAAGGGTTTAATAGAGTCCGTGGTGGCTAATGGTCCTAATGTGTTGTATGCCGCGGATGCAATTAAGGTGAATGATGAACTTAAAATTCCTACAGCTGTGAAAAAATCACTTGAAATCGCTTGTCCGAAAGATAAAGTAGGAGCTCTTATTGGTAGCAAGGGAATTATTATAAAAGAAATTATGAAAAAAAGTAATACTCAAATCAGCGTTGCCGAGGAAGTCATTCAGCACGATTTTTCACCTATCCATGGCGGGGTATCTCCAAATTTCATTGATTCTCGTATGGTCACCATTCGTGGATTTCCCGATGATATAGAAGTATGTAGAGCATTAATAGAAGAAATTATTGGATCGGATGTCAACTCACCTGAGACGAAGTCACCAAGAAGTCTTAGTAACTCCGGATCCGACGTTGCGTCTTCAATGTCTCAATCCATGAATGGATCTCCCGCGATACAATCCAATAGAACTAATAGCAGCAATCCTAAGCTCCCAGGATCATTCCCATCATGGTCTAGTCAAAACGATGCCGTAGAAACATTAAGCGTTCCGTTGGAGCGTATGCGCGATATAATTGGTATCAAAGGTGCTGTTATAAAGAAAATAAGTACCCAATCTGGTGCCAAAATTACTGTAGATAATGATTTACCTCCTAATGCACCTCGAATATTAGAGTTACGCGGAACTGTGGAGCAAGTAGAGTCTGCTAAAGATATGCTTTTGACTATTTTGGAAAATCCAAGTCGTAAAAGTAACAGCAATGACATGGATTATTCACCAGTATCGTACTTAAAAAGCTTTGACGACGAAATACTGTCTAAAGGACTCAATCCTAACGTACAGATAGTGCACAATATCGATTTTGCATCTACCTCCGCGGTGTCTGTCATAAACAGCAGGAAGCAGTTACTTGATAAAATTGTATTTTTCTCAGGTACTACAATCAATATGAAAAGCGTTGACAAAGAAAGTGTCACGCTTCGATTAGTTGTAGAAGGGTTTCCTGATGCCGTTCAAGATGCCACTGGTCTTATCCATAAATTGTTTTTCGATATTATTGCCCCACCAGGCTCTTACGTGAAAAATGCTGCGTCATATATGTTACAGAGCGAAGAAGAAATTGTTTGCGATGTTTTGGATTGTCCCTCCAATAAAACTTGGTTATTAATTGGCCACCGGGGTACTAACATCAAAGAGATTATGAGAAAGACCAATGCCACCATTAGTGTCATGAAGACGAAGTATTCTACGCCTTTGGTTGCTGATTCTCCCGTACGCATTGAGCCTATTGATCCCACGGGTAGTCCAACCACTATTCGTCGTGTAGTTATAATTGGAACTAAAATCAGTATTACATCTGCTAAAGCCATGCTTGTCACACTTATTAACGACTACAAAGATGATGACATGAAAGACGGTAAAATGAACCGCAGAGGTATATACGATGATGATGATGAAGATGACGACGAGGACGATGATGACGAGGACGATGATATTCCTGGTAAGAAGTCTAGCAATTATATGACCTCATCATATGATGACGATGATGACGATGGTGACGATATTCAACATTGCTCTATAGAATGCCCTGATGATAAAGTTGGATTGGTTATCGGATTTAAAGGTGTTGTCATTAAATCGATGAAGAAGATCTCTAAGGCAGACATAGTAGTTATTGGTGCAGTAATTAATGGAAAACAAACGAGAATTGTTGAAATTAAAGGTACCGAAGCTCAAGTGCAAGCAGCGAAAAAGTTGGTTGAATGTGTTATAACACATGGATCTGATGCATTGGATTTATCTGGAGATGCCTCACTGGCATTAGGCATTATCACTAAAACTATTGATTTAACTTTAGATAGCATCAAGATACTGACAAACGAGTTTGGTCCTAGTTTAAAACTTGTTTCTCAGCGCACTTTAGCTTCAATTAGTATTTTGCCACCAAAGAAAGCAACTGCTGATGGTAATATCAAATGTGTCACTGTTAAAGGTACCCTCGCCTATGTCAACAATGCCATGGGAATTATACAAGAATGCATGGACAACAATGGTATCCAAGTTATTGGTAAGTCATCAAAATATGAAGATGAAGATGAAGATAGCGGCAGTACGTCTAACTCCCCAGGTTCCCCTGTTCATGTTAGTAGTAGTAGCAATAATGATTGGTCATCTGGGTCATTCTCATATATTGCTGCACTAGAAGGTGATAAAAATATTAGTTCTGGATCAGTCGTCAAGACTAAAGTGTCACAGCCTACTAATAGTATCATAGAAACAGACGGAGATGATGATTCTAAAGGATCCTTAAAAGGTGGAATTAAATCGCCTCAAACTACTAAAGTTATTGCGTGTCCAGTAAGTAGAGTTGGAACATTAATCGGTACCAGAGGAGTCATTGTTAAGGAGATCATGAAGCGTTCCGGTGCAATAATCGTAGTCAATGAAGCATCAGTTCCAGATCCAACAAACCCATCACAACAAATTCGAGAAGTTCAAATCAAGGGTTCAAGAAGTTCCGTATTATCAGCAGAAAAAATTATTCGTGGTCTGATTGAGCACGGCACTAGAGTTTTATCTAAAGGATATGAAGTATAAAACATAAATATTATTATAAAGGAACACATAGTATTAGCACAATTATAAATTATTAATAACATAAAGTAAAATCAGAGTGATCACGTGCTTCGTGTTGACCCCAAGTTTTTTCATTTCTTCTTACTTTTTCTTCTTCTTCTTCTTCTTCGAATCAAGCGAGTCTGCAATTGCTACTCCACTAGTTTTGAGACAATCCGATCGTAAGATAACACGATTTGCATGAACAACAGCAGGCGCTTGCGATCTTGAGTCATTGTGCGCTCTACCTTTTCCAGCACCACCACTAAATATTGCTAAACTTTTCCCCCCTTTTCTGCCCATTCTTGGATACTCGATGAGTTACTAGTCGATTGTTACGCTGTTCCTTATTTTGTATGTTCTGTTGACACTTGACATGGGGATGACATGACACTTCAAATCATGGGTGTGGATCAAGTCGAAACGTTGGAAAAAAAGGAAAAATTTTCGAAAAAAAGGCTGCTCACGATATAGCGTGTCCCCTTTCGAAATTGAGTGGCTACAGGGATGACAATCGTCGGCAGCAACAAGGATTGTAGGAAGTAATATCGACATATCGATTTGTGAGAGGAGACTGCAGCAGAACGATCATGTCCAGCAAGGTATATCGTCGTGGACAGAAGCGATGGTATAGCGCAGTGCACCAAGTTATTGTCGCTAATATTCGTGAGAAAATTACTACGATTGTAAAAGATAGGAGAGGCAATATTATAATACTGACCGATGAGGAAAAACTGCACCAACAATGGCGATTGGGTTATAATCTGTTTGCATCAAATTCATTTTATGAAGCGCTTGATATTTTAGAAAAAGTGTGCGCGAATGGCGAAAAGGGTTTAGAAGACCGTAAAAATGGCATCGAAAGTATATCAAAAGATTCAAATCACCATTTGATCGCTGGGCGATGTTGTGTGGAATTATTTCTAATAACAAATTCACATTACCATTTGGAATCGGCATATCGCCATTTCCAGAATTCAATCGAAAGACTACCTGTCGATCTCACAACTATGTTTAAGCTACCTGCGATTTTATTCGAGTTTGGTCGAATGTTGGAATTATATGGATCATTCGAAGCTGCAATGGATTTATATTCTAGAATACTGACTAATTTTCCTAATTACAGAGGTTATTTTGATGTAATGTACAGAAGTGCAATAGTGGGTAAGTATATCGCCGATATTACGGTCAACGCAAAAGATAAAGAAGACACTTTAAATAAATGTATTGATATATTTCAGTTTTTACTGGAGGCTTTACCACTGACTATAAACGATGTGCATGTTGTATTTATGTATGCGAGGTCATTAGAAGTATCAGCTAATCCAGCTATTAGGTACAGGTCCACTGGTGCATATCAAGGTTTATACGAGTATTGCAAATTACATTGTGAACCATCTATTTGTAATACCGACAATTACGAGGATTTTAAATCTTGGCTAAATGATCCTATAACATTTTTATCTATCGGCGATCACGCATCTATTTACACGGAACCTTTAATATGCAAAGATGCATACGAGAAATATGTAGGTAGATTACAACAAGAGCATGGTATTCGAGATTTTAATGACATGATTCAATATATTGAACTTGAAGTTGCATTGAAAATTGCTAAAAATTATGCAATATTTCAAAATTATAATCTGGCTGTTAAGTACGGCGAGATATCACTGAAGCATAATCGACTTCACAAAGAAACCAGAATTTGTATGTCAAAATGGTCCAAAATATATGAGAAGACGTTGAGAAAAGAGAAAACTGCTGTAAATACACTGCGGGATCATTGGAGAAATAGAGCATGGTCACAAGGATTTATAAAGAAATTAAAGAACAATATCATTCAAGAAATGGAGAATAAACTACAGATAAACCACTGGCGATTAGATACCCGTGATCAACTCGCGTACTATGGTAGGGATAAGTGGAGAGCAAAGTTTATGTTTGAGGATGAATGTGCTAGGAGAGTCCAGCGATTATTTCGACGAAAAAAGACTCTTTGGGCATGGCAACATGCAAGAAGAGCGCAACAGCTGAAGAAAACAGGAGACGTGTATCAAATGTATCTTCGCAATAAATACGACTACAACGTGCGAATGTTAGTGAGAGAAGTTTGTAACCATCGGTTTACTCCACGTAAGCATATTATTCATAGGGTACGTTTGGTAATTGACGAGCAAGATGAGGCAGCATCAATTATAAGAAAATGTTATAAAGCTTATAGTATACGTCAAGCTATACGCAGGTGTATCAAACGACGAAGGGAAGAATTGTACCGAGCCAATACCAATGCAGCGATAGTTATTCAAGCGAACATAAGGCGAAAGTTGGCATACAGAGCAAGAAGGCGAATGATTATTCGGTGGAAAGCATGCGCCAAAGCAGCGAAAATTGTTCAAAAATTTATTCGTTGGAGAAATGGTACATTTCAGCACAGTGTTACTCGCGTTCTTACCCGTATGAAAGATAAGCGTAGAAAAGCGATGAAAACGATGCGTCATATATTCTTGCATAAAATGCGAGCGTACATGAAATATATTAAACACAAGAGGCTACGCGAAATAAGAAATCGCCAGTTACTGGAAGAGAAAAAATTGAAAGAGGAAACCGAATTGCGTTTTGCAAAAGCAATTCGCATTATTAAGCGTTGCTTCTACCGGATTAGAGATAAGACCATGAGTAATATTGCCTTAAAAATTTTTAAATCGAGAAGAAATGCAGAATTCTCTATTGTAGCAGCAAAAAAATTGAAGAGTATGATTCACGATGTTACCGTGAGGTATAAAAATCCCGGAGTACGTCAGAATACACCACAATACATTGAAGCGCTCGGTAAAACGGCATTATACTGTCCAGGTTACACTACTAATGATACGAATGAGAGTGGGCCAGAGGAAAATAAAGATGGGTTCACGCATGTGGATTCCTTAATGCTGAGTATACTGTTAAAACATCGCTATTGTAATTTGCAACAGTTGATGCTACACGACATTCAAGATGGCGATAATCCCTCTTATCAGTTTGATTTGTTATTAGGTATTGGACATTGCAAATCACTCAAAAGTGTTTATATACTTGGTGGTAACTATTCAGAAGAATTTATAATGGGTGCGCTTGCACAAGTTCAAATTGAAAATGCAGCAATCAAAGAATTGTTCATTGAAAATGTATATAAACAGAACAAGGATTCAGGTGCACATAAATCATATTACGGTAAAGACATCGCTTTGGGTGGTGGTCGCTTACTTTGCGATTTCTTCAATTATTCGCTACCTGGTATTGTGACATTGTCCCTTCACGGATGCTATATTAAGGACGAGGATTTGGAATTAATGTGCAATGGGTTGACCGTAAATACTTCTTTACAACGATTGATACTTTCCCGAAATCTAATCACCGACTCTGGATTCAATAATATATTCCGTTCAATACAGTCAAATACTAAAAATGCCATTAAGTACCTAGATTTTGGTTGGAATTTAATAAGTTGCCGCAAAGAAATGTGCAATCTTCTAGATAATTACATAAGCATCTCTACAGAGGATTGCTTACACGTTTCACTAGTATTTAATTTGATTATGAGGCCCTACCATCCGCCTATTTCAGTCCGCCGAAGAATAGAAATAATTGTAGATTGCAATGATTTGCATCCAATTTCTGATACTAGTGCAGCCAAGGCACCATCCGTCCAAAGCATTCCCGATACAGAAGTAAATAAAGCAAATAATAAAACAAAAGAATTTGTATCTCCAAAAAGAATGCTCAAGCAACTTACAATACTCCACGACAAGGAACTACCTATAAATGTAAATGTACCCAGTGGTAAAGTATCACCAATTGTTCGGTTATCAGTGTCTGCCCAAGGTCAAGGTCAGAGAAAGAATGAAAGTGCCAGAAAAAAATAAAATGTATTTATGTAATTATGAAAATAGTTATCCCAAACATTTAGAATTCCCATAGCTAAGTCGCAGGAGGAAACTAGGAAGATGCA
>JACCDO012347297.1_pt1 | contig 12960 bp, 8 predicted proteins | sample 7446101 | NCBI WGS metagenome assembly JACCDO01 (sample SAMN15323440, study PRJNA562643) | freshwater metagenome | isolation source: river surface water | place: USA:Blue River Watershed | collected 2017-08-16
ACACCTACTACCTTTATACTGTCGGTTGATGATCTTCTTGATTGGATAATATTTCCCATTCCAGTATACTTCGGCCTTTTCCTTGGTTGCATCAGCGTCGTTCTTGGCAGCTGGCGGCTTTGTATGGGTTGTTGGTTTGTCATTGTTACCTTTCTTCTCAAACTGATCAGCGACAGCCTTAGACTGCATCTCAATGGCTTGGGGTGAGTCTTGGTGTGACGGTTGAGGGACAACCGGCGGGCAAGGGAAATGATGAAGCGGATCGATACCTTTCTTCTCAAACTGATCAGCGACAGCCTTAGACTGCATCTCAATGGCTTGAGGTGAGTCTTGGCGTGATGGTTGAGGGACAACCGGCGGGCAAGGAACAGCCTTAGACTGCATCTCATTGTCTTGGAGTGGTTGTTGAGGAATAGATTGCAACGGCTGCTCTTGGACTGACTGCTGCTGAGCGACTGGATGAAAGGTTCCATTACGAATGGACTGCTGCAAAAGCGACGGCAACTGCTGCAGTAGATCTGGTGGATGCTGCGGCGGTTGGATTCCATGGTGGGACTGCCGCAAAAGCGACGACAACTGCTGCAGTAGATCTGGTGGATGCTGCGGCGGTTGGATTCCATGGTGGGACTGCTGCAAAAGCGACGACAACTGCTGCAGTAGATCTGGTGGATGCTGCGACGGTTGGATTCCATGGTGGGACTGCTGCAAAAGCGACGACAACTGCTGCAGTAGATCTGGTGGATGCTGCGGCGGTTGGATTCCATGATGGGACTGAGCCAATGGTGGCTGCTTTTCATTCTCATCGGAGACGCGTGGTGGACGGACAAGGGACGGAAGAGAGTTGAAACTGCAGCTATCAAAGTCACCCAAAGAACCATCATCATCATCGAAACCACAAGCATTGAGCACTTGGTCGCCTTGGATGGAACGGCACTTGTCGAATATTTGAGATAGTTCAATACCAGTCTCCTTCGAAAACTCGCACACTCGTGTGGCAAAACTTGTGATTGGCGACTGTCCTGATGTCCAAAGCAGATGCGCAATGTCCTTCTCCTTTAAACGGTTTGGTCCAATGATCGGAGGTACAAACTTGCTTTTCTGAACAAGCATGCGGGCACGAGGGAAACTCTCCATAACAACTTCATGACACCCGTCTTCCTTGCATTTATCTCGGGCTTTCATTCGAAGAGACATGCCAAACTTAGAATCTTCCCATCGAGCAAGATTTCTTCTCAACTCCGTTAGTCCCTCTCTGCTCCACCTCAAAACTGAATGCCTGTATTTATCACCTTTGCTAAGCTCTTCGAATGCACATGCATAATCATCGTTCAGCACCTTCTTGGCAGATTTGACCAATACGTTGTACAATGGGACGGCTTGCTTCACAGAGGGACGGTGAACAAATTCAAAGCTCATTTTAAACCAACCACTAGGCTCTCCCTCCCAATGTCTGATCACATTCTCGACATCTTTCCAGCTATTGACCACTTGGCCTGTACGAGGAACACACACGCCGTTGTCCCGAAATGGTGTAGCAAAAAAATTTTTGATGGCGCTCTTGCCATCCCTTTTAAGACTCTTGATCATTCCCGAGGCCAAATTTCTGAGCGTAGTCACATTGGCGTTGGTAAGAACAACAACTGAACGCCCAGGATCAGGCCACTTTGCCAGATAAGGGAGCAGTAGGAGGTATGGAGCGAAGTGGTGAAAATCTTTCTCATCTTGATCATTGCCCTTCGAAGCAAGTGTAAGGAATTCTGGAGGAATGATGGGAAACCCAGTGGTGGGGTCAAACCTCACTGGTATATAATTCTGCATTGGTGCAGTGATAGGTGGAGCACCGACCACACAATTCTCAATTGGTGCAGTGCAAGGTGGAGGATTGATGACGTTGGTGGGCAGTGATTCCGTCGGTGATGCGAGGGGGTGGGGCTTGGCAGCATTATTGAAGGATGAGTTATCATTAAAGGTGATATGTCCGGTGTTGTTGAAAACACAGGGTGCATTGGATGACGCCGACGACATGGCAATAAGAAGAACGGTGCTCATCAATCTTCTTATTGGGATGGTGGCCAATCGATGATTGGATTTATGATTTATGAGATGATGATGAGATGCTTTGACTATCATCAACAACAAGAGAGTGAACCCCCTTGCTCGCTGGAACCAACAGCATCATTCAAAATTCAGACTGTTGGCATTTCCGAAGTTGTTGCTCGGTCGCCTACACACAGAACCACTTAGGAATCGGTACATGATTCTTGTAAGAATTTGGCGCGAGCTCATTGGATTAAAAGGGCTCCCTCCCGCCTTTACCACGGAAAATCCGAAGTTGGCACGTGGTCGTCCACGAAGACCTAAGCAGGGGAATTAGTACACATCCTAGATCCTGTTGTGAAATTAAGGCGCGCTTGGTGATATGAGGACCCAATCCTCCAACATCCCAGCAATCAGCAATCACTTCATCACTTTGCTTCAATAATGTTATTAGTTCATTCTAGAGGGGTGGTTTGCGATAATGTGGCACCATCAATGTAAAAATGACAGATGCGGAAAAGGCTTTCAAATCGACTGTAGCAATTATGCACAAAATCAAGTCATTGGAGAGGGAGAGTGCCCATTTTGTACCATAAAACATCATTTCTGTCTTGAATGTAGCTACACAACGCTTTCCACCACGGATTCAGACAGGTATTATGGTAACAATGGTTTTAAACGCTTGCGTCAGCACTTTAAAAGGAGGCACAAGGTGGAACTAGCTAGAAAGTTTGATGGCACATTTCAATCCGACCAGGAAAATCCCTTTAAACGACCTAGGCCTACCAGCGAAGGTGAAAACACAAATCTCTTCCAAGTTGATGCCTGTGCTATCGATGGAGGTGATGATCATGTCAGTGAGGCAGATAGCGAAGATGAAAAGGAAGATGGTTCCAACGCAAATCTCTTCCAGGTTGATGCCTGTGCTATCGATGAAGATGATGATCATGTCGGTGAGGCAGATAGCGAAGATGAAAAGGAAGATGGTTCCAGCACAAATCTCTTCCAGGTTGATGCCCAGGTTGATGCCTGTGCTATCGATGGAGGTGATGATCATGTCGGTGAGGCAGATAGCGAAGATGAAAAGGAAGAAGATGGTTCCAACACAAATCTCTTCCAGGTTGATGCCTGTGCTATCGATGGAGGTGATGATCATGTCGGTGAGGCAGATAGCGAAGATGATATCCAGGGCGATGATGAATGTACCGATACTCCCCTTATCAAGGCAAATCCGAGAAGGGATATTTGGAGGGCTTTTCTCTTTGATGATGACAACAATGACACCAACAACATTGACAGTGATGACGATTGTCCAGATTTGGATAGAATGTCTACAGGTAGTCAATTATCTTCGGATGATACATGGGATGATAGTAATTGTTACACAGATACATCATTGGTTGAGGCAGCAGTTTCTGTCGCAAAAAAAGAAATTGACAACAACGACGAGATTGATGCAGGCGCTGTATTGGAGTTTGCTAGAATACTTGAAGAGTCCTGCGAACTATATGAACTAGATGATGATTTGGATTTTTCTCTCAATTGCAAAGAGGTAGCAGACGAATTGGATGAATTGGACGATTTGGATGGAGTGGATATGCCCGCTAAGGATCATTCGTTACCCTTCCGTGCATTTGCTGACATATTCCGATACAATATGCTGGGTAAAAAGTCAGATCATGTTAATCAGAATGCCTTGTACTTCTATCAACAGAGCTTGGTAATGTCGTTGACAAAAAATCTCAATCGCATTGGTGGTTTTCGCGGCCTCGTTGGAAGGGCTAACATTCAAGACCGTGATAATAAGACAGTTCTAGCAAAGGAAAATGAGGCTGAGGTGGTGTTGAGGTATATTAGAATCGTGAACATGCTACCCCGTACAGCATGCGAATCCTTTATGTCCTACGAAAAGGGTAAACTAGAGCTGTTCGGTCCTGGAATAAACAGTCGAAATGTCGAAACAGTCTTCCCCACATGCATGAGTAAGCTGGAAACATTTGTTGGAACGTCGAAACATTTGGGAGAGCATTCCATCATGAAGAATTTTCCCGTCCCTAAGGTTTTCGTGCTGAATAATCACGCCTGCATTGACTTAGAAGAGGCCATTCGGCACATTGCTGGACACTGTTGCGGTTTTGGCTTTGCATGGGATGGTCGAAATGGAAAACCCAACCATGATGGACTAAATGGCACAGACGCAGTTTGCATGATGGTCAACCGAGTACAGCACGCAATGGAATCCAAAGGCATAAAACAAGAAGATAGATCCAAAACTAGTGTTGGGTGGATGTACTTCTGGAGTGATTCATTCCTCAATTGCTTCATTAAACAGAAAGACAACAGTGTCTGGCTATTCACGGTCACACTTTGCCCCCCATTCGAGGACAGAAACCGTGGTGATTACACTATTGTCTTGGCTATGGGCAAGAGCACTGAAGATCATACTAAAGTCATTGAGTACTATTACAAAAGGGCAAGAGACTTGATAGAAGGTTTCGATTGCTACTTAGGAGACACAAATGAGATTGGCAGGGTGGCATTTGGCCTCTTATTTCATTCTGCTGATAGACCCGAGAGGCATTCAGTGGCCGGAACAAGAACAGAAGGAGACTATGGTATAGGGTTACAGGCTCCAGCTTCAAAGAGGATGTTGATATGCTCCCAGCGTGCACAAAGTGCTACAAAAATCATGCAAACCAGATGGCGAAAGGGAATTGGACGGAAATTGTAGAAAACAAGTGTGCAAAGTGTTTCAACTGGAGCATTGATCCAACAAAAGAAGAGCAACAAACCATCCCTACAAATGAAAATTATCCTAAAAAGTCACATGAATGGGATCTCAAGAAATGGAAGACTGAAAAAGATTGGCATCTTCCAGAGGGACGAATGCCTGGAATGACTAAAATTGGGCCAATAAAGCTTAAAAATAGCGAGCTTGTTGCTGCATGCGTGTATGCCTACGTTGCACTGCGTGAGAAAGCGTGGTCCACGCCAGTAATGAGGGAATACCTCCGTACATGCAACATCAGGGACTCGCTAATCGCTCACATCGAGTATTTAGCAATTAGAGACAGAACTCGCGATGACGATGCAGAAGAGGAGGACAAGAGGACTGCACGGCTAGAAGACCTTGTTCCATTACTATGGCTCGAAGATATTGACTGCTTCTCGGAGTTCAGATTGCCAGACATGCCTATGCATGCCATAGCACACGGAATGGTGCCAGATGTCATGGATTTTGTTCACCGGATTTTATCCCACTGGAAAAAGTTCACCGAATTCACCAAGTTTGCCAATGTAATCTTATCTGACATTGCCATGTTCCGTCTGGATTGGTGCAAGCCTAAGCCACTACCCAAGGCCGCTTGGATTGGTGAGAACAGTATGGGGTACATGAGACTCTTTTCCTACCTGTATGGGATGTACTTCTTAAATGCTGGACTCGATCAGGAGAAAACAAGGACGGTTGACGACATTAAGCGATTCATCAATGCTTTTCAATCATTGATTTCAGTGTTGATGGATACTAAAGTACCCAAAAAGAACACCATTAAGAATCTGATGAAACTCGTCATGTCAACAGCTCACTACGCCCACACCAAATATGGTTCTCTTTCTAATAAGGATGTAAGCTCCACATCACAAAAGAGCAAGGAGAACAAGAATGAGACGTTGCCATACCTAATGGTGGGAGCCGATGTGCTCAAGCTGCTTAATGAATTCCGTGTTCCACTGGACTCGCGCCTTCAAAGCAACAGGAATAAACTTGAGAAACTGAAAAAAGACCAGCTCATTTCCTATTCGGCATTGACAGATAATGAGAAAGCAAACATCAAGAATGCAAAAAAGGCAGTTATACAAGACAAAGTGTTTCGACACATGCTTGGAAGGCCTCCTGCATTGATAAACCCTGATGAAGCAATCGAAAACACAGCCAACGAAACTGCCAATGTTCAGCTCCGTCCTCGTTTGGAGAGTGAATTCCTTGTACATCCCAACCGTATATCCAACACAATTGATGCTGAACCCACCGCTGACGAGATCACCAACGCAGAGAGTGAAGGGTGGACCAACCCGAACACACAGCAGAACAACACTAACAACAGAGCGGTCAATGGTAGTAAGTCTTCCACTGAAAGGTATCTATGGCAAAAGGGCGCATGGCTGAGCTTTTTGATGAACATGGAAAATCAATGTCGATACTTGGGCATGCCGAGGTTGATATGGTAAGAACTTATGAACTATGATGATGTGGACAAGCATAATATCTGAAACATACTACTTCACATGGATCAGGGAGGCTAGAGACGAAAACGCGATCCGAGGTCCCAAGTCCGTTCTCTGGAAACTACGAAAGAATCCACAATACTTTGCTGGAAAGCTTCTCATACTGCAACAACAACGGGGTTTGGACATTTTGGTTCGCAGTGAAAATCCATCAAGTGTCAGGTATCGTGGCTATTTTGTATTTCCTAGCATTAAAGCTGTCAAAGATAGGTTTCAATCTGGCCAACCGCTATCTTGTTTTTGCTTGGATGAAAATCGAAGTGAATTTCACGTTGCCTACCTCACGAAAAAAAGAAAGGGAAAAGCATGTCAGGGGGGAAACGACATAAATTATCTTACATTCTTATGCAGACATGGCACTTTGAAAACTTGCGAGACTGGTGTGCGTTTCTGTCGGTTCGATGAGCTGAGAGACAACACAAAACATAAGGATGCAATGAATATTACAGATTACGCACTCATGCTCCCCTACCGTAAGGTCGGCTTACCCTTTCAGCATCAGTTTACATTGGTGTACTCGGACTGGACTGTCTTGACATGGGCATCATGCGAGAAGGGTCATGTTGCCTTGGATTATGCTCTCTTTGGAGAATTTCCTGAAGAATACTAAGTGTCGCTCACTTATTCCCACGTAATTTTTTTTGGCGATTTCGCTGAAAAAGGACAATCATATTTTTTTTTGGCGATTTCGCTGAAAAAGGACAATCATATTTTATTTTAGTAGGTAAAACACACATTTCTCGATTTTTTTAAGACAATTACTAAGTTCACCTCTAGAAATAATCTGTCGCTATCACTTTAGCCCCTAACTGCATGTCCTCCACTTCATTCAATCACACATCATGTCCGAGGAAAGGAGCATGGACGGCCTACAGAACTATTTCCTCGTAGATAAGGATCCACGCATGCAACTAGCAAAGAAACTGGGTGAAAGTGGATCATGCATTGCAGCAGTAAATATACTGATTCATCTCTTGAAACCTATGGGAGCTTCAGACGACTTTATCGGACGCATGACTAACGTCGGGGTCTTGGTGGAGATGTTGAAGTCAAACGATGGCAACGATTATCAAAATGAAGAGTGTATGGATGGCAACGATGATCAAAATGAACAGTGTATGGAACCTGCATTTGCAAGGGTGTTTTTTATGATCGGCGACCTGGTGCTTAAAAATGAAGAGACCGAGGGAGAGTTGAAAAAAACGTGGATTCACACCACTGAAGAGACATGTGTAGCACCTGATGCGTACAACGGACTCAATGTAACGCTTGCCATGGCTCATCAATGCATTTATCATTCACAACAGATATTGGCAAGGTTGACAGGCACGGAGGCTGAAGAAACCAATGTTAGTGATGACGTTCGAAGACAAATGTTACTTGATCTGGCAGAGACACACTCACGCATAGGAGATATAATGCGCATCCGAAGAAGATTGGTAGATGCAATCCATTCATATCATAACTCTATCCAACAACGTGATTGTGTCACATGTGCGCCAAAGAAACTCATAGCAAGGGATCATTACCATCTGTCACTTTGCTACGAAGAGCTATATGGAGAGATGGAGGAGGGGGGTAATCGTGCTGTCAAGGAAGGAGACGAGGGGGAAGAGGAGGGGTTAGTTGACACTAGGAATTTTGTTGGGGACCTTTGTGCCGCAGAATTACTGCATCACGCAATAGGCCATTCCTTTGCATCTTTAAGCTCGCTTGCATTGTATCTTGCCGAAAGTCGTGGTGGAGATTATCAGGATATAGGAAAAGAAATTCAAGAGATTGGAAAAGAGGCGTTGAAAGATGATGGGGATTTGGTTGGACCAAAACAGGCTATCCATTTTGACCAAAAGATCAATCGTATCATTCAAATCATGAACGAAATTCCCCGTAATGATTCTGATGAGGAGCTTGGAATTATTCAGCAATTTGTAACAGACAATATTCTGGTCCGAGTGAGGCAAATGGCACTGTACGTGAGTGAGAACAATGAGATTGGGAACAAGGGACAACAGTCCGTTCAAATCGTGTGATTGGTATTTAACTAAACATTAACACATATAGCACAATAAAGACTACCACCACCGCGACGATTGTTCTTGTTGCACTGAACACACTTTTCTTTGATAAGAGCATGTGTGTAACAGAACTTTTTCTCCACACAATGCTCATGAATGGGGCGAGTGCACCCGGAGGCCACACAAAAACTTCCAGGATTCTTTTTCTCTTCAGCTTTCATCTTTTTTCTCTTCATCTGCCGCCTCACACTAGGCTTCAATGTCATACAGACGTCGCATACATGTCTATTACTTTTTTTTGGGAGTCGTCTACCACACCCTAGACCACATGTTTTCTTTTTCTTTCCGTGGTTGTTAAAGCACGTCTTACAGAGACCACCAAAACATTGTGGGAGGTTTTTGTTGCACTTTAGACATTTTTTTTTTCAGTGTGACGATAACAGAACTTCTTCTGTTTGCAAATTGGATGTACTTTAGATGTGCATCCAGTCATCTGACATTTTGGTTTACTTGCTGCTGCTACTGTGCGGGTTCTGTTTATCCTATGCTCCCTTTCAGCTTGAGCTGCCTTTGCAACTTGTTTGTTCATCTCTGAACTAGCCAGTAATTCAATTATATATTCAGATTCTGATTCTTGGTTTTGAATGTTTGTGTAGGCAATCTCGGGGATGGCACTGAATCCACGTAGGAAAGTATCATACATCAAGCTTGTGCTTGCCAATTTGATATGATACGGTTCAGCATCTTGTTTCGGATCATTACTCCTCCTGGGTCGGTTCTGATCTGGGGGATTCTCAATTACTTTCTTTCGCACCAACTCCTTAGCTTCTTCTTCTGATTTGTTCGTCACTGCAACCATGAGGTCGCCGTTCCCATGATCGGTGATCCAATTCTTCACATATTTCTTTTTAACACCCACCTCCTCCATTATTTCCTCCATACTCTTGGGAGGAACATATGGATATGGGTTCTGATCAGAGTCTACGTCCATTCGCTGTTCTCCATTTTCGTCAGTTGTTCTGAGCTCCTCTACTGTAGGGAGGTACCATGCTTGATCATTTAAAAGTCTGCGTCTGTTTATGTCATCTCTCACCGTCAGAAGATCCTTCAAAGCAGAATAAATATTTGTTGTCTGATTCTCTATAAGCGTATCAGATTGAACTCTGATGGAAGCCTCCTCAAATGCCTCTCTGTGTTTCCCAGTTTTTATGATATCAAGTATATCTGGGTCGGTCGTCATTCTTTTGTACACTAGATCGAAGTTTTTCGGCACAGTTGTGTTTTCGTATTTGGTAGGCTTGGCAGTCAAATTTCCAATTTTGTCATACGTGACACGATCTGGGGCTCGTTTTGCCCTACAACCCTGCTTCACTAGTGCGATATAACATTTAGGCAACCATGCACATTTATTCTGATTGTCTCGGCTGTAAAAGAACGGCATGTCGCCATCAAATTCAATTATCCCGGTCAGTTGCTTGATTGATCGCAACGTTCCCTTGTCCTCGTCGCCAACTTGAACCTCTTCTTCCCTCTTAAGCCGACACTCCTCAAGCGCAACTATATTGGGTGATAAGAACTTGCCGTCGTCGCCCACAAAGTTGCTGTACGCCATATTTTTTAGACTCTCATCTTTTTCAGTAAAGGATTGATACCTTCGCGCAAAAAATCCCTGGACTGTCCGTTTTCCCGAATCAGTACACAACTCGATCTGTCCAATGGGGCTTATTTGCTCATATTTCACCCAGCAAGGATCGCAGTCATTTCCTTTCTCGTCTTTTGGTTTATCGGCCTCACAATACAGGATATCTTTCCGTTTGAATCCCTCCGTACCGCAAGTGATGATTTTCATCCTCTCAGTGCTGTCAAGCTTGTTGTAATCTACCCCAAGCATCTTGCATAACTGCTTGTGCAACCAAATCTGACTTCTTGACTTTTTTTTGATCTGTTTCTTTCTTTTGTTCTTTATCTTTTTCTTACTTGCCTCTTCGACAGTATTATCCTCCGCGGCTCGTTTGGGGGTTGTGGTTTTGTGTTTCTCGTTGTTCTCCATGATGGCTAGCTACGACATGAAACACTAAGACAATAAACCACCGGCAACGATTTATGGGGGATGATGCTGAGCACACTTCCGGAATTCCGTATTTGTGCACAGGTCGCCTACGTGACATCGTACACAGGAATTAGCTTTCTCTCCTTCACAACTTACTAAACATATTTATTGCGCTAATGAGGGCATTCACACCTTTTGTAAATCAAATCGCTAGGGTTTGAGCTCACAAGTAACATCACCACCTAAATCAGAGCCTATCCCCTGCCGCCCATCCCTGATCAACCAAAAAAAATGACACATTATCATCATCATTAATATTACTATCTCCTCATCCTCCATCTCCTCTTACATTCTTCTCCATGTTTAAGGCTCAGGGGTTGTCGGGGGGCGTGCAGGTCTGCGGGCCTGACATGCCGAAGACATCAAACCCCTCTGCCCTTCACCCCTCCGTTTCTTTTGTGAAAGGTTGCTGCTGCATCCCCAAGGCAAACACCAACAGCAGCAACAGGATCAAGGCAACCATCGTGGCGGCGCCAGTGAAAGACTTGAGTCTCAGAGGCAGGGCAAAGAAAAACAGGCGGAGAAAAGTCAACAAGAAACGCTATAAACTTTCAGCCAGGTTCTTCTCTTGCCCTCCAGTTCCAGACGACATCCGCCTATGGTCAGAGAAGCAGTTGCTGGATGAGTATTGCTTAGTTATTGATGGTTCTGCGGAGGGTAACCGGACGTGCTTCAGGCCGGAGAGCTCGAAGAAGGAATGGAGGTGCTGCAGCATCCGTGAAGGACATCTCTTTGTTCCCGATCTCCCTCCTCCTCAATTTGGTTTGGTGCATCCCAATCAAATCTCGTCTTCACCCAAGGCTCTCGTCACACCTCAGTTTGGTTTGGTTTACCCCCATCCAAGCACATCTCCTCCTTCTGCACCCCCTCCGTACAGGCTACTTCCCAGAGAAGATGCATTGAAGTCAACACATCTGTTTGGGAGTACGTCCAGGGTGAATAAGCTTTGCTCTGCCCTAGATGCCTTTGAGAAAGCTCAGCGCAAATCACTCAAGAGAGGCATGCCAATATTTGGAGACCACAAATACACATGTGCAGGAACTCAGCCCTGCCGTGCTTCTGCTGGTGTGAGGGACACATATCACATGGCTAAAGTTGATGATGCTCATGTGGAGACAGTGGTGTCATATGTGCGCAATTTGGAACGTCTGATGGAGGCCTTTGCTGAGAGTGAGGTCTTGCAAATGGTTCAGGAGGCTCGTAAGTTGCTCAATTACCGAACTCTGAAGGGTGCTGGAAGAGAGTGCAAGATTTTTGGCGCATTTGCTTTTGGAAGGAATGTCTATCTGCCCTCTCATCAGGATAAAGACTTTGTGTATTCAATAATTTCAGTGCATGTTCGGGATGGGTGCTATTTGAAAGAAGACAACCATGTTGTGGCATATTTTTGCTTTCCAAGACTTGGAGTTGCAGTGCCTTTGCGCCCTGGAGATGTGCTCATCATAAATCCTCTTGAACCACATTCAGTCTCTTCACGGTGCTATGAATCTGATGAGGTGTTTTGCTTTTCAGCTTATTTGAAATCGTCGAATGTGGGGTTGAATGACAATAAGTTAGAGCTGCATCCAGGAGAAAAGACACTAGCTGAAGAGTATTATAAAAGTAACAACAACATCATGTAGACTAGATATTTTTCATCACTAATTGGTAATCGGCACTCTTTACATTAAGCATTCTCTTCTGAATCATTCGTTGGAATGACAGAATTGGTTATCTGGTGAACTGTCACCACGTCGTCTTGCTCGGCCTTCCTAGCTGCAAAGAGTTTCTCTGCAGCATCGATAAATGCATCATTGTGGATCTTGAAAAGCTGGAGCGCAGCATCAAATTCTTCCTGATTACTGCCATTTACTGCTGCATGAAGGTTTTGACGAGCAATGTCCATGGCCTTTCTGGCATAATTGTAGCTAGCTTCGTGCAACTTCTTGTTTGCAGAAGAGCAATCTTTCACTATCTGCACCAACTTGAGAGCTGCCTCCATCTTTCGAGACTAATGAGTTTTGGGGATGAAGTCAACACTTGCACCGTCTTGCTTTTTGCTTCATCTATTCATCAAAGTTCACAAAAAGTCCAAATTTTCAGACTTCTTGTGAAGTGTGTTTGATGATACTTGAACTTGGTATATTTGCTGGTGAAACAGATTGTGAAAGACACTAGCTGAAGAGTAATAGGAGTAAGTAACAACATCATGTAGACTAGATATTTTTCATCACTAATTGGTAATAGGTACTCTTTACTTCTTTTATCATTCTCTTATCGGATAAGAATATCAGAAGAATCTTTATTTAGCACAACAGTTCCAGGAATAAATGCTGCACAAATTCCACTCCAATTAGCAACATCTCTTCCCTTGCCAATATCAATAATTTTCTCGCTTTTGTATCCCCCTGGGCTGAACAGCTTGAATTCATCTAACCTAACGTTTTCCTCTTTCCACAAGAGCATTGCATGGTTAGAGATTCCCACAACTTTATTCACAACAGCAACATACAGCCGATCCAAATTATCACC
>JACCDO010881233.1_pt1 | contig 12959 bp, 9 predicted proteins | sample 7446101 | NCBI WGS metagenome assembly JACCDO01 (sample SAMN15323440, study PRJNA562643) | freshwater metagenome | isolation source: river surface water | place: USA:Blue River Watershed | collected 2017-08-16
AAATACTTGAAAGATACTTACAATTCCGGAGCATGTGTCGGTGAGGCATGTTGTCCACCAGGAACATCATATGATAGTAGCAATAATATTTGTCAACTTCCTGGAGCCGCCGCAGCCGCATCATCTTCTACTGAAGCGGCGACAGGGGCTGCTGGTGTCAGTGAAGGATTTACCTTATTGGGAGATGTGAATGGTGACTTCTTAGATTTAACTCCCGCGAATAGTAATGTTGGAATCATGATGTCGTCTTCGGCACTTCATGCCAAGAGTGCTGAAATGAACCGAATCAATGGACCGATCGAATATATGGGAATTGGTTGTGGAAGAGGCAGCAACATGCAATTTGCCGAATTGAATTGAGGAGGAAAAGAAAAATTTGTAGAAATATGTTTGAATGGATCCATTTTAGAAAAACTTTGTAGAAATATTTAAGAAATCGATTCTTGATTGGATCCATTTTAGAAAAACTTTGTAGAAATATTTTTGTATTAATAATTCCATCGATGATCGATGTCGCTCGTCCTTCGGACATCGCGGTCGCGGATATCAATCCAAGAAGCCTTCTACAAAGTTTATGTCAACGTTGTTGGTTCATGCTTCTCGACCTTCGGTCTCGAAGGTTCCTTTATTGAATTCTTGGAATGGACTCTTTGTAGAAAACTTTGTAGAAATATATATTTTAGAATTTTCTACAAAGTTTATAATCGTGGATATGAATGTGTATGACTTCTTTGAATTAAACCGCCATCTTCATCTGAATTGACCCATGTGGTTCATATCCGATAATTGTGAAATCTTTTGCTGTGAATTGATCGATCTCCCGAATCGTTGTTGAAGAAGAAGAAGAGCCAATTTTCAATAAAGGAAATGGTCGTGGTGATCTCAACAATTGTTCCTTCAAAGCATCCACGTGATTCAAATACACATGTGCATCACCGATCGTATGAATGAAATCGCCCGCTCGCAATCCACACACATGTGCCATCATCCGTGTCAATAATGAGTACGAAGCAATATTAAAAGGCACACCCAATCCCATATCCGCCGAGCGTTGGTACATCTGGCAACTCAATTCGCCATTTGCTACGTAGAATTGGCAAAACATGTGACATGGAGGCAAAGCCATTTGATCGAGCGCGGCAGGGTTCCATGCGGTCATGACGATTCGGCGGTCATCCGGATTGGTGCGAATTTGTTCGATACATTTCGCCAACTGGTCGATCCCTTGTCCTGAATAATCATGATGCATATCTACATAGTCAGCTCCGTAGTGTCTCCATTGAAAACCATAGACCGGTCCAAGATCACCGACCTCTCGCTCGTGGAGACCACGTTGGTCTAAGAACTCGCGCGAACCATTTCCGTCCCATATATGAACTCCTCGTTCGGCCAATAAATTAGCGTTGGTGGATCCTTTGATGAACCATAATAATTCTTCGACGACGCCTTTCCAGAAGACCTTCTTCGTAGTAAGGAGAGGAAAGACATCATCGCGAAGACTGAATCGGATTTGTGCGCCGAAGATGGATAAGGTGCCGGTCCCGGTACGATCGCTACGTAGAGTTCCTTTATTGAGGATTTCTCGGATAAGATTGAGATATTGATCTTCTTCATGAGTTGCCATTTTTCTTTTTATGTGGAATGGAATTGGAAAAGTTTTGTTGGAAAAAAATAAAAGAAGAAAAGGTTGAATGGATTATTTATTTTGTGTTTTCGTTTTCGAATATTTTTGATTTTCTTTTGTTGAAGGAAAAATGTTTTGATAAAAATAAAAAAATATATATTTCAATGATAATCAAACTTATTTTTTCAAAATTATTTTTTCAAAACAACAAACAAAACATTTTCCTTCGAAGAAAGAAAATCAAAAAAAAAATATGTCAAACCCAGTAACAATCGATATGTGTGATACTTTGTATCAGGAAATGAATCAAACACTTTCGAGATTTGAAGGATTGAATAATTCATATCGATACATTTTGGAAAATTCATCCATTGATCCAAAAATCGCTGCGTCTACCATGGCCGCTGCGATCGATTCGTCAGCCAATTCTTTGTTGGAAGATTCAGTGAACACAACCGAACGAAAAGCGTATTATGAACACAAGGAAATCGATTATATTGAGAAAGTCCATCGATGGATTCGTTTTTTATATTGGATCATGTTTTTTACCTTAGTAGCATGCATTGTGTTGATTTATAAACAAATTAATTTGTATTCCGCGATCATCCTATTGATCTTTTTCTTGTACCCCTTTGTAGAGAAACATTTGGTGGGCTTCGTGAGAATGATATTCGAATTTATTTTGCGATTATTTCATCATAATACCTACGTAGCTCTTTAGGTCGCGCGAAAATATAAAAAAAAATTGGTATTTTTTGTTTTTTTTATATTTTTTCATTGTAAAAAGTCGATGAGTCGTTGATTCGTTGTGGCGTTTAAGGAAATAATCTAATCTCCTTGAAAATAATCTTGTCGAAACGCAGTTTATGAACCGAAGGAGCTGAGGGAAGTATTTTTCTTCAAAAAATGTTTCCAAGAAAATAATCGCGTAGCTAAGGAAAGTATCTCTTCGAACTCCTTCGCGTAGCTAAGGAGGTTCTCAAGGAACTACGTTCCTTGATATTAGCATTCGCCAATGTTGCTGCCTATTTCCATATCATCGTCGGAGCGGATCAATCGCACGTCTTTCCATCCCTTTTTCGTTTTCTGGCCGAACATTTTATCCATGAAGTTCGTCAAATCGCTGGTCTGGGTGAGCTTAATACCATGAGTACTACTAAGCCATGAACGATATTCGCTCGCGAGATCTTGGAGTTTCACGAAAGAATCCTGTTCCTCAACAACAAATTCTCCAATAAATTCGGAGATGTGATCCTGACTGGCTCTATAGGCATCACTGGCAGCGGAGACTTTCTTACATTTTGGCAAGGCGCCCCTTGTTTCATATGCGAGTTCGACGAGCATTGCCATGAAGACTTCCTTCCAAGAATCGACTACCTCGTTCATTTTGAGATCGACCTTGAATTGATGGGGTTGTTCACGTGTTGGATGAGGATTTTCACAAAAGAGAGATTCGAAGGGGTTCACATCGAGTCTTCTCCAAATCCCATTATCGTTACTTTTGACGATTGGCAAATTATTGGTACAAAGGGTGAGCTTAAAAGTGGGTTCAAAGACGGTGGTTTTGGATTGATAGAGTCCACGGGCCTGCAACTTATCGGTATTTCCGGTGAATTCCTTAACAGTACCTTCATTGAGGACGAGCTCTTTCTCATTTTCCTGAGCGACCGCATACCGGATGCCTTTCAATTCGAGCAATTCGGAACAAGTGCCGCCGGTTTGAACTCGTTTACCACTGATGAGTGTGAGTGGACAGGTTGCTTTGTACTGTCCGAGGATTTTCTCCATCAAATAGACGATGAGGGATTTGCCATTTCTGCCGACACCGGTATAGATATTGAATTTCTGGTTCATATTTCCGCCGATGAGCACGGAGGCGAAGTGAGCCCACATATAAGCACGGAGTTCTTCATCGGGGAAAACTTGGGACATGAAGACATGGATTTTCGCGATCGTTTCGCGATCTTTGCCCTCATGATCAAGAGGTGTATAGTTGATCTGAGTCGATTTGGAGATATAATCTTGCGGGTAACCATTTCTGAAAATGGTGTCGAGGGAGGGAGCTTTGAAGTCGATAACGCCGTTATTAAATCCGAGGAGATATTTGTTTTCGTCGAGCATTTCGAAGAAGTTTGGATCGTGAAACTGTTTGCATGCCTCTTCTAAGATATTTTTCTTGAAAGGCACCATTCGAAGATTATTGGTGATACCTGTCAATTTCTCAATTCGTTTCATGATTTCTTCTTCTTTTTCTTTGCGTTCGCGAGCGATGTTTTTCTCATCGGAGGCTGCGACAGGTTCGGCCGCCAAATTTTCCGGATTCGCTGCAGCAACGGCACCTGGATTTTGCATTTGATATAGCAATTTCACTTGACTATTGAGTCGCTCTTCGAAGATTTCATAGAGTTCTTCGGAGATGCGATTGGAGAGGGTCGAAGCACTATCGAGTTCATACCACCGATGGTCGACGAACTGATACCACAATTTATCCTTAATACTTACACATTTATATTCGTCTCCATACATGGCGCGCAAGATTTTGGCGAAGGCATAATGGGTGGGGTTTTTGATCGCGCTGATCACCAGGTTGTCCACTGTGTCTTTTCTTAGTAGATTATATTCCTCGCGAGCGTCGGTATAAGCCCACCAGATGATGGAGCGTTCCATGAGGCATTCGTCGGTTTTCGGTTGAAAGGCGTCCCACATTTCTAAGAAACGAGGGATATCGCTGAACATGAAATCGTGGGATTTGCTGCTCATAAGAACCCAAGATAAGAAGAGACATGGATCGGTATTCTTCAACGCCCAACCGACACGAATCCATTTTTCATAGGATCCGCGGCCCCAATATTTTTCGGGCAAGATCTGAGCATACATATGTGCCTCGCGGATGTGATAATTGATGGGACTGATGCCTTCGAGCATGATTTTTACGGCCGCCTCTAACTGTTGCATATTGTGAATGCTACAAACATCGACGTTCGTGATATTATTTCGGAATTTGACCTTCATAGCTGCATCCCTGCGAATAATAGAAGTACCTGCGCCAGCCGTTCTGCCGGATGCGCTCGTTAATTGTTGTTTGACTTGATTATATACTTCTACAAAGTTGGGCGCCATTTCAAGAACGGGATGAGCTTTGTACTGTACAGAGAGTTTGGGGAAGAGGGTTTGAATGGAGACGGTTTCGAGATCTTCGCGGATGGGAGAGATGCCTTCTTCTTCGCTGTATTCGATGGTGAAATAATGGGTGAGTTGATAGGGTTCCGAACTGGGTTTCTTCGAACCATAGAGTTGCCAGTTGGTTTTACCGGTGGTGATGCCAGCATCGAGGATATTCTCCCAAGTATTGGTATGAGGAAGATGTCCCCATAACTCTTCTAAGTCTTCCATAACGGATTCGCGGAGGATGCGTTGACAGATTCGGTCGCTTTGTAGACCAATGATCATATGAATCCCGTCTTTCGTCACTTGTTTGTCGATGACTCGGTTGACGGTTTGTTTTTCGAAGATGAAGACGGGGAAGGTGACATCGGCTTTGAAGACATACATTTTGGCGAGTTTTTCCAAGTAGATGGACATCATATTGACGAGTTCGTCATAGGTGTGTTTTCGCTCTTTGACTTCGTAGGGGAATCTGAAATCGAAATCGACTGCGATGGGCGCGAAATCGGGTTGTTGTACCTCGGTGAGATACTCGGATCTCCCTTTGGCGAAGACGTGTTCACAATAGAGTTGATAGAATTTGGGGAGATCTTCCTCTGGAATATGAAAGTTGCCACCGAAGACACCTGCCTTTTCATTGGGTATGCGAGTATGAGTCGATGCAAGACCATTGCCGGTACTCGCGCTGTCGATTCGGTGGATCGAGAGGAAATGGAGATAGGTTTCCGATGAATTTGCAATAGAAGTCATATATATCTACGGAATCAGGGATTTTAAAAAAATATAATGGTGTTGAAAAAAACTGCTAGTAAAAAATGTAATAAGATATAATATTCAATTTTTTTTGGAGTTTCAACAATCTGTTTTTTATTGAAAAAAAAAATTCGAATATTTATAATATTTATTTTTTTTTATGTTGAATGATTAATAAATTCTTTTATTTTAATTCGATTTATTTTTCCGGAAAAATCGTGAAATATTATAAAAACTGTTTTTATGTGAATACACATTAAAGCTGTCTCCGCTTAAAAAAAAGAGCTTAGTAGAAATTTATATTGGTGCCAAGAAAAAAAATCTCATCCATAATCCAACAATCCAAGAGAAAAAGAAGACATGTCCGTAACATTATCGAATGAATGGTTTAGAGTTTCACGAGACCAATGTAGGAGGTATGCGAATGCATTTTTGGATCCTCTCTATTTATTGAAATCGGAGTCCATCGAAGAAGAAGAAGAAGGACAAGGGTTCCATAAATATTCGATTGTGGGGACTACAAAGAATGTGTATACAATATCGATCAATCTACTAAGTAGGAAAATCTGGTGTAATTGTCCGGATCAAAAATCGCATTGTCAAAAGAAGGGTGTCTCGTGTAAACATATCGCATTTGTCATTTCGAAAATCGGTAAAATCTCCGACATAAATTTATACAAAGCTGGTTGCAAGGAACCGTTATCCGAAGAATATATTAAGACGATATGGGAAAATGCAACGAAGACATCGATTGATAAACGCTTAGTAGAGAAATATGATGCGTTGACTTTGGGTACGACATCCACGTCTGTCTCGGGTACCTCTTTGTCAAAGACGGAATCGGTCACTGAATCGGTGGATGAACTTTTGAATGGTGAGACAGATTGTCCGATTTGTTTTTCGGAATTGAAGAATGATGGGGGCAATTTATCAGAGTGTTTGTCGTGCCAGCAATGTAAAAAATATGTCCATGTGGAATGTTTCGATCGTTGGTGCGGGTTCAATGCAAAAAAATGTTGTGTGTACTGCAGATATAGCTTTGTAGAGGATTCTCGTTTGCGACGAAAGAAGAAGACACAAAATAATAATAATAGTGAATATGTGAATCTCTTGTAAATCAACCAAGGTAATCATTTAAAAAAAATTGAATTGACAAATCGTTTTTTTTTAAATTCTATTATAATCATACAATACATATAAAAAAACAATACACATATTTTAAAATAAAATATTAATATTTTTCTTCTTTCCGGTTTAACATAATGCATTTTTGTAAAGTCTGTAAGAATATGTATTATATTCGATTGATTTCGACAGAAGAAGATGAAATCGAATTTTATTGTCGTAAATGTGAATATGTGGAGACAGTCGATGAAAATTCACCGGATAAAATATTTGTCAGCCATACTCAATTGAAGAAGGGTGAACAAAAATTTAATCATATGATTAATCAATATACCAAGTATGACCCAACTCTACCAAGATTATACACGATGCCTTGTCCAAATGACAATTGTGATTCGAATAAAGGTGGGAGTAGCACTCCTAATCCGGAGGTGATTTATATCCGTTATGACAATGACAATTTGAAATTTGTATATCTTTGTAGTGAATGTGATTGTGTTTGGAAGACTGACGACAAGCATTGATCGCCGCCTCCGAAAAAAAATTGAAATTGAAATCTTTTTTTTTCACACCTCATATATTAAAAAATTAAAAAAAAACAAATAAACTCTCTCTATCAACGAATATACAAAACTAAAAACAAAATTTCAAAAAAAACTCCATAGATAAGACACATAGATACTATGTATAGCGACGACGACGACGAAGAAGAATATGGTAAGGGAGGAGGAAGAATTAACATTTCTCTCGCGAAGGAAAAAAAACGAAATACAAAAAGCTATGTAGATGACGATGAGGAGGGAGGAGATGACGGATCTTCGATGTTTGGAAGTTCTTCATCGGATGATGATGATGATCTGGAAGAAGAAAATGAGGATGACGAAAATGAAGAAGAAGAAAATGATGATGATGAAAGATCATCGTCCTCAGAAAACGAAGATTTTTATAATGGCGGTGAAGACGAAGGAGAAAATGATTCTGATGCTGGGTCATCTTCTTCAGATGACGAAGTTGAAGACGAGGACGAAGACGATGAAAAAGACCCGAGTCGTTCGGTGGGAATAAATAATATTGTCGATCTCACCAACAATGAAGATGATATGAAAAAAAATATTGTAGCCGCTCAGAATCGATTACATGAAACTGGTAGGCATGGATCCTTTAATTATGTTTACGAAGAAGACAATTTTCAAAAATTTTCAAAAGAACTGACTAAAAACATAATTGCCGATTTCCATCCTGAATGTAAAATGCATAATGAAGAAGAAATTAAGATATTGTCTGAAGTTACCAGAAATAAATTCAATGTTGTGTGCGACGTATTCCATCGAACCTTACCCTTCTTATCAAAATACGAAAAGGCGAGGGTCCTTGGTATGCGCGCCAAACAACTCGACTACGGAGCCCCACCAATGATTTCCAATATACCTGAACATATAATCGACGGTTATTCCATCGCACAAATGGAACTCGAACAAAAACGCATTCCTTTTATTATTCGTCGTCCAGTTTTAGGAGGATTTGAATATTGGAAAATCAGCGATCTAGAGATTCTATAATAGATGAGTTTATTATTCGAACAAAATTATATTTTACACATAAATAACATTAAAAAAAAATAGTTTTTTCAATAAATCTTTTTTTTTAATTACAATCCAAAATGAGTTTTTTTTCTTCGGTACAAAAGACCCTGACCATACCAACCGATATCAAATTACTACTAAGTAGACTCATTGGGGTAACACTTAGTAGATATCTTCGAAAGAATGATCCGTTATTATCCATGAATTTCCCTTCTTCTGTGTCTGTGTCATCATCCTTCTTAGAACCAGATCATTATTCGATGGTTCGTCGTCGGAAAAATGCGATTGATGTATTTTGGACACGGAAGGTCGTGTGGAAATCTCTCCCTCCTTATCAAGAACAACATGTGATATATAAAGTTTACCCTTCTACATACCCTTCTACATATCAAAAGAGGAAACGGGAATCATCATCGGCATCGGATCGGATTGTTTATTATGAAAAGCATCCAGCATTGTTGTGGTGGATATAGATGTAGTAGGGGATGGCGAAGGTTGAATAGATTGCATTTGTTGTTTTAAAAAGTGTTTGAGTTCATCCTTCATAGGTGAATTCATGGGGGTCGCGGTTGTGCTTGGTAGGTCAAATATTGGAGTGGATCCTATTATGCTACCGGCACCACTCGTCCTGGCGGATGAGCGTGGTTCCCGTTCAGGAATTGTCTTTGTAGTAAGCAGATCGATGATTTCTTCATATTTTTTCTGAGGATTATTATACTCTTTTATTTTGGGGTTCGTTAAGTTGTCGCGAAAATAAAGAAACAATGAATGTACTACATAGATAAATATCACCGATAGAATTGCTATGTAGATGGACCATAAAAACATTTCTTTCTTTTTTTTCTTTTTGAATCGTGTTTGTTTTATTTTATTTCGTTCGGTTAAAGTTGTGTGGAAAGAAGAAAAAAATATGTTTATTTTGGGTTCGATTAATAGTTTGCCGCATAGATTTTTTTCTTTTTTTTACGCGAAAGAGATCCAGAAAAAAAGAAAAATAAAACAAAAAAGAATCCCTTCCGTTCAAACATTCCTCATCTCCCTTTTTTTTCCATTTGTTTCAAATCAAACCTACAACCAAATATTTTTTTATAGAACAAAAAAATATGTCTTCAAGCAATGATAATAATAATAATAATGCAGTCGCAGCATCTATGAAACTATCGGCTAAAGTAACAGCAGTTATTGTGAATAAACATGGAATCGCAAGTGATTTGGTGATTGATCGAAATCTGGATGAATCAACTCTCTATCAGAAATGTAATTTTCGTTGGGATCCGAGTCATTTCAAAAAGCATCATAGCTACTTAGTAAAATACCAAAAGGACCGTTATCGCATTGATCTGTTTGGAAGCTTAGTAGGAAAGGCTAGTTTGGAAAATAAATATGAATTACCACCACCGATTGATAAGCAATTGTTTTTCGGATCGATTTGCTTAGTAGGGTATAAAAATGGAGAAATATTTCATTTCCGCACTCAATTATGGGAAAAGTTATATGAAAAATTATTTGGCGGATTTGAAGATTTAAATAACAAACAGTTGATTAAGGAAGACGAAGAGGAAGTTGATGAGTTGGCGGGTGTACCAAAATCGATGAAAACTCGCGATGGCTACTTGAAAGATAACTTTGTGGTATCATCCTCGGATGATGAGGGTGAAGATGAATCAATTGCGTCCTCGTCCTCGTCCTCGTCAACGACGACTGATTCTGAAAATGAAAATGATGATGATGAGGACAATAAGGCCAATGAAGAATCTCGACTGTACAAAGGATTATCAGTAAAAAGAGCCCGTCCTTCGTCATCGACATCCAAAGAAAAGGAACTCCGCCAAAAACTCAAAAACGAGAGAAAACTCCAAAAAGAAAAAGAAAAAGAAAATGAAAAAAGAAGAATTCAAGAAGAAAAAGCGAAACGCAAACAAGACTTAGTAGAGGCGGCAAAACTCGCCGCGATGCAAAAAATGGCGGCGATCGCACAAAAACATGCGGCGAAGGAAGCATTGGAAGCTGCTAAGAAGGCAGCGATGGAAGCGAAAGCGAAGGCTTTGGCGGATAAAAAAAAGGAAAAAGAAGATCAGAGGGAAGCACGTAAAAAAATGAAAGAACAACAGACAAAATACGTCAATGATAACACATCCGAGGTCCCAGGAGGCGGAAGCAAAATGAAATCATCTACTAAGAACAACATCAATAAAAATAAAAAAATGAAAAAGTCCAAATCATTCGAAACCATGAGTGGATTAGGATTAGGATTCGGCTTAGATGATCGTCAAGATGGACGTCCCGCAAATCTTACGATCGATGCATTGCGATTGACCGACGAATTGAAACATGAAGAATATACCTACTAAGTATATAATATAATATATACAAAGTTGAATAAGATAATATTTCTACAAAGTATTTTTCAAATGAAATAGCTTTGTAGAAATATATTGCTGGGATATAATATACCTATAGATATACAGATATACAATACACATAATCCATTTCATCTCATCTCATTTTAATCATATGACGACATCATTATCAAATTCGATTGTCCTAAGTTCTTGTATATTATCAATATCGATGGTTCTTACGACATTGATTCATATATATGGTGAACGACATACTGATTATCTTCGTAGTAAAAAATATGGAGGATCCAAAACCTGAAAAAAAAGTTTTATTTATTTCGATTTGATTTTCAGAATTTTTTATATATAACGTTCGATCATTCTTTTTTTTATTTGATAACTCTCGTTGGTGGATAAGGTTCTAATAAACATGTCATGTCTGCCGATTTTTCCCAACGTTGTGAATAAGAGTTGAACATTGGTTTTCATTTCTTGATAGGGTAATACTTGGAAATCGACTATCGATAAGATCTGTGAATTAGCCGTGGCTGACGCTGTTGCCGTGGCTGACGCTGTTGCCGTGGCTGACGCTTTTGCTGACGCTAAAGCATGGAATTGATTATATTCTTCTTCGATCATCGTATAAAAAGCGGTCCATTCAGATGGTATCGCAGGCATTTTCTCCTTTTCGTAACTATGAATAATATGAGTGGATCGATCGTGATAGCTGTACAGATTGGAATAAACATCGACGCCATTTGTTTCGAAAAAGTAGGTGATTACGAAATATAATTCGTTGAGATAGCGTTCGAAAGTATAATTGGAGTGAGAGAAGACTTCAAATACATGAAATCCGTTCACACGATTGTTGTATGTATTCGCCACTTCTTTCAAGCATTTTCGGACAAAATTATTCAAATGGATGTATTCGGAGAAATCGCTTAGTAGACATAATAAATAGGAGATTCCGTATTTTGGCATTCCATAATAACCTCCGCCGAATATTTTTTTCGCAAAATCCACCAATTTTAATAATCGGTCGACGAAACGGAAATTCAAGTCATTCATCACATTGTTTGCCATGGCAATAACCTCGAGGGTTTCATTGATTTTCGAGTATTTCTTATCAATAATCTGGACTTTGTGTTTGAATAATTCTTCGGTGATATCCCCGCTCAAATAAGAAACTCTTAGTAGACGCAATTCTCTTTCTTTCTCCTGAGCATCATTCAAAGTATGTCCGCGAACGTGATTATCCATATTATGCATGACCGATCGAATGAGTTCTTGTAAGAATTCATAAGAAACATTGAGCAGATTGTGACTTCGTTTAATGTAGTTAGGTGGCAGATTGAATTTGCGCATATTACTTTCATTGAGATCATTCAATCTTTTCCAGCGATAAACGATGTTCAAATTCATCTGTTGACTTTGGGTATTTTCAACAAGGTTTGTATTATTACATCTATCTTCCATGCGGATACTTGCCTGATTTATATTTATGTTGTCGTCGTTATTCCTATTCTCGTCGTCTCGGTTGATTTGTTCTTGAGTACGTGTTCGCATGTATTCAAAATAGTGAGGATTATGAATCACACCGTTGATTTTTTTCCCAGTGGCCCAGTCGAAATTGGTATTGCAATAGGTGCAAAACATTTGATTACATCCTTGGACACGAAAAATCGGAGTTGCACAGGAAGGGCATTTGCGGCTATCCTTCTTGATCAATTTCGCACTTTCGACATTCTCCGTCTTACATACATGAGGATTGAACGCATTCGCTGTTGCGGTCGCCGATGTCGTCGTCGCCGTCTCTTCGGTTGTTCCATCAGAAACCACGGTATCAACCGGTGTATCTACTACGTTACGAGGCTTAGTAGGACCAATATATTCGAGACATTCCGAACAAGTATAATGATCACATACCCCACATTTCCATTGTGTACTAAGAAACCCACGGCATCCATTACGACTACAATTTTGGATGAATTGAAGACCCGGTTCTTTCTTTTTTCGTCCATTTTCACCATCGTCGTCAAAACCGTCGGTATTATTGAGTGGAATAGGATCCAAACCTTCGATGATTCGGTTATGATGTCGATTGATATTTCGCTCGATTTTATGTATTTGACTTTGAAGCTCGCGAATTTGTCGTTCGAGTTGGTGTTTCTCCTTCTTCGTCTCCAAAATATTTTGAGCGGCGGGGAGTTTCGATCGTTCGCCATCCAGAAGGGTGTTTTCGCGATGTTCTTTGTAGGTTTTGAACACGAAGACCTTGGTGAATTTCTCGGTGATGAATTTGCGAGTCCAGTGTCTATCACAGTCATTGTTCATACATTTCGAGTTGGGAATGCTTAGTAGATAGGTTTC
>JACCDO011481268.1_pt1 | contig 12959 bp, 12 predicted proteins | sample 7446101 | NCBI WGS metagenome assembly JACCDO01 (sample SAMN15323440, study PRJNA562643) | freshwater metagenome | isolation source: river surface water | place: USA:Blue River Watershed | collected 2017-08-16
AAAAGAGGAGTCAAAGAGGAGTCAAAGAGGAGTCAAAGAGGAGTCAAAGAGGAGTCAAAGAGGAGTCAAAGAGGAGTCAAAGAGGAGTCAAAGAGGAGTCAAAGAGGGTGCTTAACCTTGGTTTCATTTAAAGGAAGGATCTAAAGGAAACCTTGGTTTCCTTTATTCGTACCGCGGTTTAAGATAGTCGGGCGCCTCGCTCGGCGGCAGCGGTCCAGATCCCGGCAAATAATTGGTTTTCGGCGTAAAATACAGCGGTTTTGACACATAACGGTCAATATAGTTGCCAGCATTCACCGATTGTTCCGTAACTTGGGGACCGCCCCAATTGACATCCATCGGATTTTCACTCACAGTTTTACCATAAGAGGTGGAATCGTGAATTGCGTCCAATTCTGTGTATTCACCAATGTGCAGACCCTGGGGGTCAAATCCGGCATACATATTTTTATTAAAAGGCGAGTTGTCTCTATTGCCATCAATAATTTTGATGGGTTTGCCATCAATTGTGTGAACCTTCGTGGGGTCAAAATTGCTCACAAATAGTGCAGGGTCGATTTGCTGAACACCGCCGGCATCCACAGGAATGGGTCCAGTCATTGAAAACGGACTGGGACGAATGCGATAAATATCATTGCCTTGGGCATCATTTTCATACTGTAGGAATAATACAGGACATATGGGTCCCTTTTTCTTCTGTATTTCTAAATAATTTATGTATTCATCCAAGTTGTAAAAAGGCAAAGGATTTTCACCCTCTTTAGAGGGAATGTTGGAATTATAAAGAAGCAGCACATTACCACGCCGAACCAACATATCAGGGCAACTGGTTAATGGAGAGACATTTTTGCGTCCAGTGAGACCTTCTGTATTTCTGCATTTTTGCCGCGTTTCGTGAAAAGTGAGATAAAAATATAAACCTGCTAAAAATGCCACAATAGAGAAAGACAGGATTATTGTTTTTCTGTTCATTCAAATATACAAATACGATATATTTTATCAGGAATTGTTATAGAAAATGAGCAAGACATTGAAACACACCAGCAATACTAGCAAGGACAAAAAAAACACAGTGGTGTGTAAAATATATGCAAACTGGTGCGGACATTGCAAGGATTTGGAACCCGTGTGGGCAGAATTGAAAAACTTGTTGGAACCAAACAAAAGCATCGAAATGATAGAGATTGAAGAATCGGAAATGAAGAAAAAATTAGGAGAATTGAAAAATATTTGCAAACAGGATATTAATGTTGCCGGATTTCCCACAATAGTAAAAATCTGCAACAAAAAGGTGGAATATTACCAAGGCGAGCGCACCCTAGAAGCAATGCGAAACTGGATACAGGGCAGTAAGACCGGAGGACGCAGCAAAAAAAGAAAAACAAGAAAACATAAAAGACGAGCATAATTCATCTGTATGAACAGTTCATAAAGATGAATAATATGTGTGCGGTCTAAACACACCATTTAACAGTTGAAGTGAGGATTGACAGAAATACTACCGACAGGGCGAGAAGCACAAGCAAGAGGTCCTCTCAAAGTCTGCATACAAGTGAGGGTCATGCATCTGGTGGGAGTGCTGCCATAAGCAACACTGGTCCAAGAATCCTTTCCGACACTGGAATACAAACCTGCTTTTTTGTCTCCACCGCCTTGATTACTATTTACTAAAGATGAAATGTTTCGTGCTCTTCCGTATTGAGTTGGCATTTTATATAATATAGAAAAACAAAAGTTTCTTGGGCATTCGCAAAATAGTTTGCAAAAGGGTTTATAGAAATGGTGTAATAATAAATTAGAACTAAAAAATGTCACACAGAATGCAATCAATGAATAGTAAAATTTTCAATTCGGATGATGATGTCCGAATTGAAAAAAACGACAAGGGCGAAGATGTTTATATTTTGGACCCTTACAATCCCCTAAATAAAGAAATACAAAGAAGCGATGTGGAGAAAATTCTTAGCAATTATGGAATTAATGTTCCCATTCATAATTTGCGTCTTTATCAGCGCGCCTTTGTCAACGATTCCTACATTCGTCGCCCCGATTTGGAAAATTCTTCCAAAAACATTATAATTGTTCCTAAACCGGACAATTGTTTGCCACTTTACACATTATCAAATCAGCGTCTTGAATTTATTGGCGACGGTGCATTAGAATGTGTGGCAAAATGGATTTTGTATCAGCGTTTTCCTAAAGCAAGCGAGGGATTTATGACAGAAAAAAAGATTGCACTTGTTAAAAATGAGGCAATCGGCAGACTTGCCTATGAAATCGGTCTTCACAAATGGGTGATACTTTCCAAACACGCAGAACAAAAAGAGATTCGCACAAATATGAAGAAATTGGGATGTGTATTTGAGGCATTTTTGGGGGCAATTTTTATGGATTTCAATAAAGTGGATATTTGTGAAAACGATGACGAAGAATATGCTAAACATAAATCAATGTTTTTGTCCGGTCCCGGATTCCAGTTTGCGCAGATTTTCATTGAAAAAGTATTTGACAAACATGTTGATTGGATTAATCTAATTCGCAATGATGACAATTACAAAAACATTTTGCAAGTTAAAATACAGCGCGAATTCAAGGTCACGCCTGAATATATTGAAATTAGCGAACAAAATATGGATACAGGATATCATATGGGTGTGTATTTATGTTTAGGACAACCAGTGTTTGGATTAGTGCACGCAAATTCCATTCACTACAGCAAATTTAAGAATCTGGAAAGCATTCATACATATATGTCGGAACACACAAAAGTATTTATATTTTTGGGCGAAGGAAAACATAAATTAAAGAAAAAGGCAGAACAAATTGCCTGTAGTGAAGCACTGCGCAATTTGTTCACAGGAACGCCCTCTGTGGTTTAAATGTTTACCGGTGTAAAGTGAAAACTATTGAAATCTCACAAGAATCGTCCTTATTAATTTTCACTTTTATTTTTTCATTTTCAATATTTTTTTCTGGTAAAAATATCTTGTCTTTTTTCTGTGGCAGACACTCTTTCTTTTTGATGAGGGGTGCTTTATTTCCTTTTTGCATAATTTGTTTTAATGTATAGTTGCGAATTTGAGTGAAAAATGGATTCATAAAAATATATATAGATGCACAATAAATCTATATATATTTTTATATTGATTATATTATAGGTTTATGAATATTGCAGCATTAAAGAACAAACCAATAGCAAAAGGTCCAAAAGAAGTGAAAGTGCTGTTTGGAAGAGAACCTGTGAATATGCCTGAAGAACCGCATCCTGCATTTATTCCGGAAGGCGGCGGAGGTCCAAGCGCGGTTCGAAGAACATCACAACCACAATTCATCATTGACAAGACAAAAGAAACCACACTTGATAGAGATTTTATTATGGCGCGATTGCGAAAATTAGTCAAACCTGTCATTGAAGAACAAGAAAAGGTCGTTATTGAAGAACCAGAAAAGGTTGCAGTCGAAGAACCCAATATAGAGAAACCCCAAAAAATTGTAATTGATGAACCCGAAAAAGAAATAGTAAAACAGGGTGAATTTGCCACAATTCAAGAAGTCAAAGAATCTGCTGTTTTACCCGAACCTCCCAAGGTTGTTAAAAAGGTTGTGAAAGTTGCCAAAGCACCCAAACCCGCATATGAACCCGCGCGCATCTTGTTTGAAGGCAACATCAACGAGGTTATGATTGGAAATGAAACAATAGAGAAACGATTGCCGCCATCTAGAAAAGAGGTGATTCGCGCATCCAGTTATTATATGAATAACCGTCGTCTTTTCCAACAGAAACTTGCCGACCTGTTTAAACCACACAAGGCAGATTTAATGAAACCCGACGATGATGTGAGTTGCGATTTCCGCAAAGAAGGCAGCAAATTTGAACTGCTCACACATCAACAAATAGTCACCGACTATTTGAATTTATATAGTCCATACAGAGGATTGTTAATATATCACGGTTTAGGATCCGGCAAAACTTGCACCTCTATCGCCATTGCCGAAGGAATGAAATCCGACAGACCTGTTTTCATCTTGACTCCCGCATCCCTCAGTATGAACTACACAAGTGAATTGAAAAAATGCGGCGACCCTCTCTATAAGAAAAACCAATTTTGGGAATTTGTGGATACTAAAAAAGAACCAAACCACGTGGCACCTTTAGCAATTATAATGTCGCTTACCCAAGAATTCATCAGATCACACGGGGGCGTGTGGATGGTAAATGTCAAAAAGGAATCCAATTTTGATTCTCTATCGAAAGAACAACAAGAGGAAATAGAGGACCAAATCGACGAAATGATAAAGGCGAAATACAGAGGCATCAATTACAATGCCAATAATTTCATGTCCAAATTGGAACATTATGGCGGAGGCGGAAATCCATTTGATAATTCTGTGGTAATCGTGGATGAGGGACACAATTTAGTGAGTCGCATTGTGAATAAATTGAAACGCCCGCAATCACATTCTGTGAGACTATACAAATATTTGATGAGTGCAGTGAATGCCAAAATCGTCTTTTTGTCCGGCACTCCCATCATTAACTATCCCAATGAGATTGCCATTATGTTCAATATGTTGCGTGGATACATCAAAACTTGGACATTTAATGTAAAAGTCAATACAAGTGAAAAAATCACTCGCGACGAGATTTTAAAATGGTTCAATAGAGATAAATTCAATCTGTATGATTATGTGGAATACAGCAGCAATAAACTGATTGTCACCCGAAACCCTTATGGGTTTGTAAATGTGAAAAAGCGCAAAACTGCCACACTTGCCGGTGAAGATGAACCCGACGAGTTCGACAAATATGGAGGCGTCACATTAGGCGAAGACGGCAAAATGAGCGATGCCGATTTTGAAAATGCCATAAAACGCATATTGAAAAAAAATAATGTGGATGTGTCAGACAGTAATATTAAAATCGAAAATCACACAGCGCTGCCGGATGACACGGATGCATTCCTCAATATGTTTATTGACCCCGACACAGGAGTTATGAAAAATGTGGATTTATTTCAACGCCGCATTCTCGGATTGACCTCATATTTCAAGAGCGCGCAAGAGAAATTGTTGCCGAAATACAACAAGGCAAAAGATTTCACCATAGTTCCCTGTATGATGGAAGACTACCAGTTTGGCGTTTATTCCGAGGCGCGTGTGCGGGAACGCGACAAAGATGCGAAAAATCGCAAATCAAAACACACTAAGAAAACAGACGAATTGTATAATAAGATGTCATCCACATATCGTGTTTTTTCGCGCGCATTTTGCAATTTTGCATTTCCGGACCCGCCGGGCAGACCGATGCCTCCTGCAAAGATTACACAACAGCAATCAAATAAGGGTCCCGCATCCGAAAAATTATATAAAATGTTAAATGTGTCAAAAGACGCGGATGAAAAAGAAGTGAAAGAAGCATATCAAAAAATGGTGCTCCAATATCCCGAGAAATCAAAAGAATTGCAAGATGCATATGATCAAATAATTGCGTCTCTACACATTGAAGATGAAGACCAAAGCGAGGACGCCATTGATGCATCCGAAGTAAATGACGAAACCGGCGAAGAAACCAAAGACAAATCATATGAATCCAAAGTGGTTGCTGCTCTCAAATATTTAAAAGACCACGAAACCGAATATTTGGTGAAAGACCGCCTACATATGTATAGCACAAAAATGTGCAATTTGTTGGACAATATAATGGACGAAGACAACGCCGGATTGCATTTGGTCTATAGTCAATTCCGAACAATAGAGGGAATCGGCATCATAAAGTTGATATTAGAGGCAAATGGATTTGCGGAATTCAAATTGGTAAAACAAAGTGGCGATTGGACAATTAAACCAGATGCCGAGGGGGACGAAGGGAAACCGAAATTTGTATTATATACCGGAACAGAAACCACTGAAGAAAAAGAGATTGTGCGAAATATTTACAACAGCAATTGGAAAAATGTGCCGGCACAAATAAAAGTGGAATTGGAGAAAATTGCGAAAAACAATTATATGGGTGAAATCATAAAGATATTTATGATTACCGCATCGGGCGCAGAAGGCATTAATTTGGAAAATACGCGATTTGTGCATGTGGTGGAACCTTATTGGCATCCTGTAAGAATGGAACAGGTGATTGGACGAGCGCGACGCATTTGCAGTCATTCTAATTTGCCGGAAGAATTGCGCAATGTGCGGGTTTTTCTCTATTTGTCAGTGTTGTCGGATACACAAAGAACAGACAAGAAAAACATAGAATTACGCACAAAGGATATTAGCAGAATTAATCAAAGACCGGTTACTACAGATGAATATTTGTTTGAATTGTCAACTATGAAAGATGAAATCACAAAACAGATATTGAAGGCAGTAAAAGAGACGGCGATGGATTGTAGTTTGCATAAACTGAAAAAAGGCGGAGGAGACGACGAACAATATGTGTGTTATAATTTTGGCAAAGTGACTTCAAATGAGTTTTCGTCATTGCCTATTTTGGAAATGGATGCGACACAGCAAACCGCGCTTAATGTAAATAAAAAGGTAATTAAGGGGCGAGCATTGAAGATTAATGGAATTAAATATATTCAGAAACAGGGGACACAGGAATTATATAATGCAGAAACAATGGAATTAGTTGCAATGCTGGTGGAAACAGCAGACGGAAAAGTGAAGATAGAACTATTATAACGAGGGCGCAGACGCCCTCGGCACCGTCTAGCGTCACTCAGTCTTTTAGACTTCGTTGACGCAGTTAAAGATTACACAAAGGGATGTTAATTATAAAAGCATAATACTTCCCTTGCAAGGAAACCTGCAGTTTCTTTAAGATTCCCTGAAACCTAATGTTTCTTTAAGATTCCCTGAAACCCATTGTTTCCCTGATTTGTGTCTGTAAAGAGAATTATATGGTTTTTGCACCTTTGCAAAAACCATTCTAAACATAACTAGGCATTTCAAACACAGAATGATGCACTGCCCTTATCGTTTCTATAAAATTCACACCCCCTTCAAATGCAATCGGTCTCTTCATTTTTATGAATGCAACCGATTCATCCGGAGTCATTATTTCGTGTTTCACCAAATAACACGCAACTACCGCACACGATCGTTGCATCCCTGCAAAACAATGCACCAATACTTTCCTGTTTGAAAGCAAACACTGGTGAATTCTCTGTAATACTTTTTTGTCTTTAATTATTTGATACAATTTTTCGGCATATGAAGGATCATCGTTTACAGGTATTCGTATTGTTTCATTGTGTATTACAGGAAATGGTATGTTTGTTGTGCAGTTTACAATCAAATCATAATTGGAATAAAATATAGACACGTGATTTATGTCTGAAATATAGAGATTTGGCAATATTTCACTCATCATATATAGTTTTTCTACATATGATTATTCTGTGGTATTCGACGATTTACATTCTAGGTCCAAATTCATAAGGATTGGATGCAATAGGATATGGAGTGCGCGGGAATGAACTGCGTCTGACAGATCGAGATCGTCTGTGAGAACGATTTCGTTTTCTGCACGCCTCTTTGAGTTGTTTTGCAGTGTAATATTTGCCGCGTCTCTTCTTTTTGTTCTTTTTGTTGGCAGTGGTAGCAGCAGGTTTCTCTTCCTCTTTCTTCTCATCACTGCTAAATAAATCAGTTAAAGCATTGCCCTCTTTGGGTTTCTCCTCCTCCTCGGCAGCAGCAGGAGCAGTGGCAGCAGCAGTAGTAGTATCCGCAGGTGTCTCCTCCTCGGCAGCAGGAACAGTGGTGTCCGCAGGTTTCTCCTCCTCCTCCTCGGGTTTCTTATCATTGCCAAAAATGCCAGATAAGATGCCTTCCTCCTTCTTCTCTTCCTCCTTCTTCTCTTCCTCAGCACGACCGCCTTTCATAGAATGACGGCGTCTTTTCTGGGCGCGACTCTGTTTTCGTGATTTGTTTGCCATATTATTATATATTTTACAGATAATTAATTTGCAAACCATATAAAAAATTCGTGCATTAATATTCTAAAGATGCCTTCTTTCATAATTGTTGATAAAAATGGTTCAGTTAAATGCACAAATTCAAAAACACTAAATCTGTCTGAATTATATAAAAAATGCGGTTTTAAATCTGCTGACGGATTTTCTTGCGCACATACTTGGAATGTCAATGATTATCAAATACAGGTGTATGGGAAAACAACCGGCAGAGCAGGGTCCGAAAATAAATATGAATTTCCTCCTCCAATTGACAGTGTGCTATTTTTCGGTTCTTGTGCTGTAATAAATATGCAAGACGATAAAATTGTAGATATAAACACAACCGAGTTCAATGATATTATGGATTATTTGCAAGGTGGTTATTCCGACATTGATTCGGAAGAATCGGAACAAACCGAATCGGATGACCTTGATATTCCTAAAACAAAACAAGGATATGCTAAAGACGGATTTGTCGTGGATGATGATGAAAGCGATGATACAGAATCTACATTGTCTTCGGAAGAATTGCCGAAGAAAAAAGGCAAAGGCAAAAGCACATGCAAAGGCAAACCCAAAGCAACCATCACCTCTGCCAAAGCAGTTGCTCAAAAATACTTAGAATCCATTAATATTCCTGTATCAACATCTAAAGATGTTTTGGAATGTTCCGAAGAACTAGTTGAAGAAGAATATGTGTAAATCTTTGCCCTAAAAATTGATTTTCCGCAAATAATTTACAAAGATGAACACAAGTAATACAGAAACTATGGAACAAACTATTTTAAAACAGAGATTCCCTCAAATTGAACTTTCTTATGAGACTGATGCACATAACAAAGTTTTAAACTCCAAATATGATATTTGTGTGTCTATTCCAACCGGCAAAAAATATTATGCGTGGTTCTCCTACGAACCTTGCAAAGCAACCAACGCCTGTTATATAATTGACAAACAAGGACTACAATTCACACAGGTAAATGTAAATGCCCATCACAATTTACATCTCGGCACTGTTGTTTATGGAACAGTGTGCGAACTTTCTGCTAAATTCTTCATAATTGAAGATATCCACTTTTACTGCGGATTGAGTATGAAACAAATGACATTTGCAAATAAAATGTCTTATGCTGCCGATTTATTTAATTCCATTAAGTCTGGTGAAATCACATTTGTTTTGCCCTACATCACAACCATACAAAACTCTGCCAATATATTTGATGACCCGATTTTCTATGATTCTATGATAGACAAAACTGCATATTTGACACACCACGTCCAATTTCGGTCTTCCACACACATTATGCCCTATTTGAATCACAATTACAAAAAGAATACATCAAAAATACAGATTGTGCAATCGCCCATAATAATGGCAGAAATGCCGCGACAAGACATTGATTATATGGCAGCATCGCGAAAATCCGAAACTGTATTTCTCGTTTCTGCCGACATTGATGATGATATATATCACCTCTATTGTTATGATAATAAATCAGACACCAAATACACTTATCTCGACATTGCCTATATTGGAACCCGCAAAGAAAGTTCTTATATGAATAGTTTGTTTCGCAATATTCGCGAAAATTCAAACATAGATTTGGGCGAAGAAAGTGAAGACGAAGATATGTTTCAAAATGTGAACTTGGATAAATATGTGGATTTGTCAAAAAGAATTAAAATGCAGTGTGTGTTCCACAACAGATGGCGTAAATGGGTCCCCATATGTGTTGCGCCAAATAATGCAAAAGTGGTGAATATTAGTGAACTTATCAAACACAATGATTTGTGCCGGAAAAGAATTGACTCCGATTCTATTAAACCTGTTTCTTCCATTCGTCCTGCCCCCACACACCATAAACATAGACCCATTAAGGTTGCACCGGCACGACAGCAATTTTAGATTCTGCCGGACAAGTAGTTTTTGTTTGTTCAAATTCAAAACAGTTTCCTGCCGCGTCTTTGTATTGAATTGTTCCTACATTTTCGGGTGTGGGATACACAAAAATTGTGCGCTTACTTGGATTAAATACGGCAATAAAAATGAGTCCCAATGCTAAACTAATTAGAAAAACAGGAATATTAATATAATTTGTAACACCCATTGTTATAAATTATATCTAGCATTTATTTTGATTTCTTCTGTTTTTTCTGTTTCTTAAATAATTTAATTAGTTCTTCTTCAGACAAGGGATTTGTGGGTGGTTTTAATCCGGACTTCTCCTGCTGTTCTTCGCCCACCTTGAATACAAAACTGTTTTCGCCGGTTTCAATGATTTTGGCAGATGCTTTTGCCTGTGCCTGTGCCTGTGCTTGCGCTTGCGCCTGCCTTTGCTCCATTTTTTTACGCATTCGGTCTTTAGTGGCATTTTCTTTTGCCATACGATTCACCGCATTCATATCAACCTTGCCACCAAGTGTCTTTTCAAGCATTTTCATAAAGGGTAAATCTTTCATCGATTTCATCATTTCGGCAATATCACCTTTGCCTCCACCCATTGTTTGCATCTTCTCCATAATTCCATTTAACTCTGACATCATTTCTTCCTGTGAGATTTCGCCACTCTTCATTTTGTCCTGCAATTTAGCAGCAAGTCGTTTGAAAATAACCACCATCTTTTGCGGATTCTTGATTATCTGCATCAAAATGTCCTTGCTAGATTTAGCATTTTGCAAATCATCGGTGAATAATCCCTCTATCTCACTCGTGAATTCATCTGTGAATTCCTTCGCCAATTTGCCCAGTTTTCCTTCCAACAATCCCTTCATGTGCTCGTGCAATTCCTCGGGATTGGGCATATTAGCAAAAAAGTTCTTTGACGAATTCGCATTGTCTGCATCCTCGGCATCTTCGCCTTCATTGCCACTTGTGTCCATATTGCTGAAAAAATCCGAAATGCCACTCATCGTTTCTGAAATTTTACTGTGCAACTCTTGCTCATCCATCGCCTCAAATATATTTGCGGAATTGCCAAAATTCTTAGCATCTTTCACCGACCCCATCAAAGTGAATAACAGCAACTGCAAATATTTCCAAATGGATTTGCGTGTATTTTCGCTCACACCATCACAATTGTATAATACTCGAAAATCCACACCGGGCAAAAATGCAACATTTACTTTAGAATCGGCAGCAAAAATCTCGGCATTTGAATACAAAATATCAAAAAAACGTTCCGGATAAATTGCTAAACAATACTGATGCAAAGATTCATCACACACAATGTTTGACCATAGATGCATATATTCCGGAAAAACTGTCGTCAAATCTTTCACAAAATCCGCAATAATTGATTCAAAATTTTTAGGAGTTTCCATTATAATTAATAAAAATAATATTTAGTATCTTTCTATACTAATTTCATTTCAATTCATAAAATTGTGTGCAACTATTATAAGAAACAATATGAATGTATTATTCATCGCGCGAATCGTCTTTCTAATTTTAATAATACTTTCCTGTTTGACCATTTATTTTTTATTTGGAAAAGGTTCCTACATTGAAGGTCTCATTAATAATAATACAAAAGTGGATTTCAATGACCAAGGTGTGCCAATTAATCCTGTGTTGGATGAATATGGGGTTCCTCTAACAGATGGTTATTATTTTGTGCCTTCTATTCCTGATGGAAATTATGAGACCGGCACAAAAGAATACAAGAAATATATCATTAAAACAGTTCCTTATGGATTCAAGGCGTCTGTTGATAAAAAATCAATATCACCTGTAACAGATGTTGCAAAATTGTCAGACAAACTAAAAGTCCCGCAAAGTGATTTGCCTTTTTGGCGCGAACTCACTTTTGCAGAGTATTCCGCGCTGCCATCCATTCCTATTCCAAACTACACATATAGCGCCACAAATACAGGTGAAAATCAAGACCCGCCAATGGGTTATTTCAAAGTGAAGAAACTAGACGGAAAATACGAAGTTGCAAAAATACCCGAAAACCACAAATTGATGAACTCAGGCAATCCACGCAAAACTTATTTATCATATACCGGAGAATACAGCAATATTCCTAATTATAATTATTCATACAATGTTGCTGGAACACCAGATAATACAGGTGAGTTTGAATTAAATAGACCAAATGTAATATTGAATCCTGGCATCAATATGTATAAAATACGATTGGTTGAGGAATATAATCCCGCAAATGATACTGAGAAAAAAGTGAAATATGTGGTTGCCACTATTCCTGTAGGATTTAAAAGAGATCCGTCTGACCTAACATTTACCAAATTAATAAATGACCCCACACAGTTTAATGCAGCAGAAACAGATAATTTATATGATGATGATGAGGATAATGATAATGTCAATGCACCTCAAAATGCAATCAATACACCGGAAGATGAAACTAATGACGATGCTTTAATGCAAGCAGGAACATATTATCATTACGATAGAGATGGAAAACTCGTGGAAATTAATTATAAAGAATCCAATTTTGCACCTGTATTATATTATATGCCGGGCGCATACAAATTTGGCACATCCAATTTTGTTCCCACATATGAGGATTCGGTATATTTAAGCAGAACAACCCGCGAAGCACAATTATTGGAGGGTGCTGATCCTCTATTGGGTGTGACAAACACAGATGCGCAGTTTGGCGGATTTTGCAGTGCATATGGAAATAATAAAACAACATTGGATGAAAAATGTGCCGCAGTTGATCCGGGTTCGTGTGCTTCCACGACGTGTTGTGTATTATTGGGAGGACAAAAATGCGTGGGCGGCAATGAAAATGGTCCCTATATGACTGCCAATTACACGGATTATATGCTGAGATACAAGGATTTTTATTATTATCAGGGCAAATGCTATGGTAACTGTAAGGGGAACCAAGGTTCCCCTTGAACCCCTCCTTTTAAGGGTGAAAATGATGGGGAACCAAGGTTCCCCTTGAACCCCTCCTTTTAAGGGTGAAAATGATGGGGAACCAAGGTTCCCCTTGAACCCCTCCTTTTAAGGGTGAAAATGATGGGGAACCA
>JACCDO010287777.1_pt1 | contig 12958 bp, 10 predicted proteins | sample 7446101 | NCBI WGS metagenome assembly JACCDO01 (sample SAMN15323440, study PRJNA562643) | freshwater metagenome | isolation source: river surface water | place: USA:Blue River Watershed | collected 2017-08-16
ACTTATCGACAAAAATAGTAAGTGATTCAAGGTCATCAACATTCGATGGTCTATGAAGAGTTACCACGCCGTAATTAGAAAAGGACAAGCCCAAGCTTGAAGCTGTTTGGCGAGTTCGAATATATTGCATACGATCCTTCAAACTATCCAACATGATGTTCCCCACCAACTCAATTCGCTCAAGCGCTATCCCTTCATTAAATAAATTTTCATCAGCATCAATTGACGGAGTCCACAAAAGGTCTGACATCGCATCTGTAAGCAAACGATTAATTTCTTCTGGCATAGCTCGATCACCTCTTCGCAAACCTGCCTCAAGATGAGCCACTTTAATATTAAGCTTCTTAGCGGCCAACGCGCATGCAAGTGTTGCATTTACATCGCCAATTACAACCGTCCAGTCAGGGCGATTATTAATGCACTCCTTTTCATATGCCAACAATATCCTTGCCGTCTGCTCTGCGTGTGTCGCACCACCAACGCCCAGATGAATGTCTGGAGCCCTCATTTCCAAGTCACGGAAAAAAGATGCGGAAAGGCTATCATCGTAGTGCTGCCCCGCATGGACAAGTCTAACCTCACACCAACCGGACTTATCTAACTGCTTGATTAAAGGTGCAGCTTTTACAAAGTTAGGCCGTGCAGCTGCTACAACATGGACTTTAATAGTTAAATTTGAATTCATAAAAATCAAGAATGCAAGTTTGATTCTTTCATCCGACGTAAAACTGTAAAGTATTTATATCCATGCCTCTCACTGCTACTTAACACATCTGATAAACAAATATCGTAAAAATGGCCATAACGCTCAATTACTGCATCAACAGTTGCTTTTCTAATATCTATTAAAATCGCTCTTGGAAGGTGATTATTCATCAAGTACAGAACATTAGAGTTTACCGCCAACTTGTTTTTTCTCCCGTCGATTGTAAGACTGGGGCCATCAATTATCACGAGATCAAAATGATTTCCAAAATTTATATCATAATAAACACAGGGCGGGTTCGAGTCGCTATCCTCGATTACGCCCGTTGAAACAAGCTCAAACCGCTCATCATTTCGATCAATCTTGGCTAATGCGCGAGAATGCTCAAGCCATTCTTTACTTTGATCAACCATAGTAGCACGAGCCCCCTGAACCGCACGAACGTAATTTGCTATCACAGCAGAAGTTGTCCCCGTACCCAACTCTAGGATGCTGGTGGGCCTCATCTCTTTTAAAAGAGCCGAAAGCTCAAAAAGTTTATACCCCTGATAGGAGTGACTGAGCCCCCCTCCTTGACGATATTGATTTATAATTTGATCGATTTCCATATATGCATCGGCATTTTGATTTCTATGCAACCAATGCAACATAGCGACCTTTGCTTTTCTCCATCGATTACTTATTCGATAGAGTATAATATTGAACCTCATTAACCACCCCTATTATATATAATCGTCAATTAGCTTCGCAACGCGATAGGATTCGCATCGAGACTTGTCGCGCAGCATACCCTTGATTCACTGGTGCTTCTTGGGATACGAGAAGTTCTCTAGCGGCACGCGTTTTATCAGGAGAAATTATTGCTTCATTTGTCATTTCAATTAATTCCTTCTCACTAGTCGCACGGTAGATTGCATCGACCCCATAAATTCTATACAAATGCTCAGCCCTGTATTCACTGAGATCAAAGTTATACATATCATTCACCCACTGGCCGTACTCTATATTTATGGCTGGTTTGCCAAAAATTGAAGCCTCGATCAAATGCGAAGATGCGATAGAAATTGATAAGTCGCAATGAGAAAACATTTCACAAAGATTATCTGAGTCTGCCTCTCTATACATTAACTCACCACCGTATTGATGTGTTTCCACATCCATGAATGCAACATTACTTATACCCGAACGAGCGTTAATAAATTTCGCCATCTCGACTCTCTCGGCTCCATACGATAGATATCCTGGATGCTGCCTAAATATTAATGAAACCGGATACTCAAATTTATCTTGTTCTTTCTGCGAGATAAGAAAATCGATCAGTCGCATATTCCCTATGTGATAGCAAGGGCTACCTATTGATACAGCAATTAATTTAGTAGTTTGATCCAAACGATGAGCATGAAAAAAACTCTCTCTAGAGCAAATGGCTCTAAAAATAAAGTGCTTATCCCACAATGGAGCACCCTCTACATATATTAATTTTCTAGGCAAATCGAGAAATACTGCCGCTTCTTCAGCTGTGACGTGACTCCATAAAATTGCAGCATCTGGCAAAACTATGGGGTATCCCTTGGTAGAGGTTTTGTCCCAACTTTGAACAGCCGTAACTGTTGGCACACTATTGCGCTGCGCCTCTGCCATTATGACGCCATCGACTCCCAGTGCAAGGGTGCATGTCACAACTAACGCAGGACGTAGTGCATCATAATGTTCACCGTGCTCTGATTTTGGGGCAAAATAATAGAAGATTTTTTGTAGTAATCTACGCAACACCAAACTGCGACTTAATAACAATGCAGCTGCCACAATAAACAACCCAAGCAACCAACCCACTCCACCTTGCTCTTTTCTTTTTTTGAGTAGATTTTTTATATGCAACGCTTGGCTTAAATTTTTGCGTATCCTTTGACTATAAACTAAACCAAAAATTGTTGAAATAGACCTGCAAATTCGTAGTCTTATGGACCTCCCAACGAAAGAGAATAAAACATTCTCAAACTCTTCATTAGTTATTTTTAATTCACGTACCTCAACTTTTTTTTCAAGCGCCATTTCCACCACATTCACAAGATGCATTGGAACAAATATTATAATACGAAGTCTTTCCGCCAAAATTCGGATCACGCCAGTCGCGATTAAGTAGCGTATATCGAATAACCTCGGACAAAAAACAAATATCGTCGTCTTGTTAACCATTGCTTTACCAAATGCAGTCAAATATATTCATATATTCAATAGCAGACCTTGCAACCCCATAACTGGACCTATTCAACTCTAGCTTATCTGTCATGGTCTGATATCGTAATCGAAATTTAAATATATCGTCTGTAGTGTTAGCGTTCGAAATTTTAATACCGTACTCGCTCACTAATTCAGCACTGCTTCCAGCTTCATTCCCATAAAAAACGGGAAGCCCGGAAGCCAACGCCTCAATCACAGCATTTGGGCAAGGATCCTTGGTTGCAGGGTGAATAAAACCATGCGCACTTGCATATACATCACGCATTTCTTGATGCGTACAAATACCCATTAATTTCACTCGGCCAGATGGCAGCTTATCAGGCCAGCGGCCAAAATGCAAGACCTCGACATCAGGGCACTCAGCAAATTTATAAATTATGTCATGCCTCTTTGTTTTACGGGGACTTGCCGTTGCAGAGACTAGTCGGATTCGCTGCCCATCAGTCAATTCTCGTTTTGGTATCTTAAGAAAAATGGGGGATGCCCCATTATGAATTACACGAGAACACGGTGAAATAAAGCCGTGTTCCGTGAAAAATCCTCTTTGATATTGGGATTGAAAAATAACGAAATCTGCCAGATTAACTAATTTTAAAGTAGTGAGATCATCTTGAAGCGAACTCCACCAAGCCCGCCCTCCAAGCCCATAACTATGTCTTCTTAAGTTTACAGCACGAACTACAATACGCTGCCGACCGCCCAATTTCTCCACTCTTTCTTTGGCTTTAAATATTTCATCAAGCCTGTATTTAATATTTCCCTCGCCGGCATTCAACTGGTTCAAAAATACAATCTCAGCATCATCAAGCGCTTCAACAATTTTGAATCTGCGACTCTGACGTAATTCAACATACAAAGAGCGCAAAAAGTTATTCGCCCCGCCTCCGGCCTCATTAGTTGGTTTATACCCTAAAAATATTTTAATCATTTGACAACGGGATCACTAAATGCATCTCAAGCAACACCCTCTGCAGCCAGAATATCTAAATCGATTATTTGACTTGCCAAATCAAAATTCTCAATGCGGTGAGTTACTATGATTACTGTCATACCCTCGACCGCCCTTAAACTGCATAATATTTCTCTCTCAAGCGAGCTCTCAAAAGCACTAGTAGTCTCATCAAGCAACACAACTTTAGGCCTCCGAACTAGCACCCTTGCTAAAGCAATCCGCCTGCGCTGACCCCCAGAAAAATTTAACCCACGCTCGCTTATTAGGGACTCATAGCCTTTTGGAAGATTTTCAATAAAATCTGAAATTCCCGCTAGACGACAAGCATTGATAACATCCTGATTACTTACTGAAGCATCTAAAGCAATATTCTCAAAAACAGTTCCATAAAATAGATGTGGGTCCTGTCCTACATACCCAAACATCCGACGCCAACCCTTGAGAGAGAAATCCCGAGAGTTTAAATTATTTACACTGATTGCCCCCCGACTAGGGTCACGCAGCCTTGTAAGGAGATCTAGCAATGTAGACTTCCCAGATCCAGATTTTCCTTTAATGAAGACAATCTCTCCACGCTTGATATTAAAATGTAGCCCCTTAAAAATTCCTGCTCCATCCGGGTAATTAAAAGTGACGTTCTCTATTTTGATGTTTGTCTCTAGGTCGCAAAACATAATTCCGTCGTTTAAATCCTCTTGTTCTATTTTACTGAGATCACAGACAGCTGAAAAGGAGGCTTCACGATTAATTGCCTTAATCCGATGAGACGCCAACGACGCCGCTGAAGTTACAACCTTATAAACAGCCACAACAAAGAAGGGAAGTAATGCCATGAACTGATCTGTATTCGGGTTCCAACCCGTCAACAATGCCAAACCAAAAAAAATTGCAACTAATGAAAATAAAAGTTCACTCAGGCTGATTGGCAACGCTTGGATAAATGCATAGCGCATCTCCTGTTTACCAACTTCGCGTGATCTTTCCGCTATTGCGCTTATACGCCAATGCTCAATGTTTAATATTTTTATTTCTTTTAAATTTGTCAGATTTTCACTTACCTGCGCCATTAGGTCCTGAGTTAACTGCAACGTTTTTCCACCATTCTCCCGCGAATATGCTACAACATGCCGAAAAACAACAGCATATAGAAATATTAGTATGAGACCAGCAATAAGGGTAAGTTGCCAGCTGGCAAGTGCAGCTGCTATTGAAATAGCTACAACATATGCTCCGGAGGATAATAATGTAAGCACTGCTGATACATAGTTGGCCGCTCTTAAAATCTCTCGTGACGCAATATTTAGCGAATGGCCCGAACGCGCTGCCGCGACCACGGAATAAGGCTCAAGCATAAATTTTTTTGTTAGATTTATTGTCCATTCATGCCTAAGTTTTTTCAACAAATATCCTTCTAGCGCCTGCCGGAATAAACCTATAACACTCTTCAAGAGCAAGATAATGCCAAATACAACAAAAACATGAGCTGAATCGATCTCGGTAAAATATTCATGCAAGATTGCTGGTAGCATCACCGTGCGCAACCCGTCATTCTCATTGCTAACGAACGCATTGACCAGCGGAATTAACATTGCTATTGACATACTACCTGCAAATGACTCAGCAACTATCACTAGCAAAATCACAAAGATCAGATACTTGTAGTGTGTCAGTCGCGAGAATAAAATAATTTTCATATTATTTCTTAGCAACTTCCTCTTTAGTGAGATATCCAAGTATGGATTTTCTCCAAGGAGTCGTCCAAAAACCCAATTCCGCGGCGACTTCCTCAATTTCGGATTTGTATTTTTCAATAAAAACAACAGTTTTAGCTATGCGCACGAGCCGAATTAAGTAGTTTCGCAGTCCCCCCGGAAGATGAGTCACATGCGCTAAGTGGCTACTCAAAAATACCATATCAAAATGATGATCAGAGAATGCTTCTAATATTTTCCCGGAAACCAGATCTGCCACCATAAACTTCTCCCCATCAAATACAGCGGCGCTTAGAGCTACATCTATTGCTGGCGCATAAACATCTGCACCAAAAATGTGACAACCGTACAGGTCGGAAAAATAATAAAGGTAGCGCCCCGCATTACACCCAGGCTCGAATACTAAGGCCCCCTTTTGCAGGGGCATAGTTTTTCCATGCTCGGCAAATACATTCAGCGCACCTCTCATATCCCTAAGACTTCTTGAGAAATAGAACTGCTGCGCATTGACCTCAGCCCCTTCCGTCAAATTAATTGTTAATAATTGCCTACCTGCAAACGAAAGCTCCAATATTCTGGCCGTCGAGGCCCAGCCAATTGGCTGCTTCCGATTACTTGCTATGGCTTTAAGTGACGTCCTATCACTACAGTTTCTTAGACTAACGGAAAGTATTCGACCACGAAATATTTTCTGAAGCAGCGCAACAGCCGCGGCACTTGGAAAACGATAACTCAGAACAGCTAAGCGCAATACTGTACGATATACAAATCTAGGATGATTTAGCAATATTAATCTTTCAACTATCTGCGCCTACAGCTCAAAGTCAAAGGCACCAATGAATAACATCCGAAGGAAGTGACAGCGGATTTATTACAGACTTCACGTCAACAATACAACTGTGTTGTTCAATCTTTTCTAACAACAAGTCAATTTTCAGTTGACGGTACTCCTCGTGTGCTACGGCAATTACAAGCGCATCTGCTTTTGGCAAATCCTCCCACGAAGAAAGCACAAGCCCGTACTCATGCTCTGCCGCCTTCCTATCCGCAAGGGGATCATGAACACAAACCTCCATGCCGTATGCCTTGAGTTCTTCAATAACACCCGGAACCTTAGAATTTCTAATATCTGGGCAGTCCTCCTTAAAAGTCAACCCCAGCACATTTACTCTCGCACCACGAATTACGCGCCCTTGATTAATCATTAAACTTATTAATTTTTCAGCGAGAAACTTACCCATGCCATCGTTTATGCGTCGCCCAGCCAATATAACCTGCGGGTGATAGCCTAGCATTTCAGCTTTATGTGTTAAGTAATAAGGGTCCACACCTATGCAATGCCCCCCGACCAAACCCGGTTTAAATTTTAGAAAATTCCATTTCGTGCCAGCCGCCTCCAGCACTTCGTTTGTACTGATGCCTAATTTATCAAATATTAAAGATAATTCGTTCATTAGTGCAATATTCAAATCACGTTGCGTATTTTCAATAACCTTTGCGGCCTCCGCAACTTTAATACTACTTGCACGATGAACTCCTGCTGTTATTACAGATTCGTATAGAGAAGCTACTTTTTCCAACGTATCCGCACCATCTCCTGACACAACTTTCAAAATTTTTGTCAGAGTATGCTCCTTATCACCAGGATTGATTCGCTCTGGGCTATAGCCGATGTAAAAACCATCTCTCCATTTCAATTTTGAGTACTCCTCCAAAATTGGAACGCACACCTCCTCCGTTGCACCTGGATACACAGTAGATTCGTATATTACAATCGCACCGCGACGCATATACTTCCCAACTGTAGCGCTCGCCGAGGATAATGGGCGAAAATCGGGAATATTTGCCATGTCCACTGGAGTTGGAACTGCGACTATCACATAATCAGCCACAGCGATTTCCGCCGGATCAATTGTGCAATTAAAATACTTAGCAGCCCTCAAGTCTGTGGTAGACACCTCGCCAGTAGGATCAAGATACTGGCGATAGGCAGTGATTTTTGCTTCAGATTGGTCGTAGCCAATGGTTTTATATTTCTTACCCAACTCAACCGCCAAAGGCAGTCCGACATAACCAAGCCCAACAACCGCCACTACAGTATTTTCACTTAACATTTATAATAATCCTTATACCACTTAACAAAATTCGCAACACCCTGCTCTACATTTGTATTAGGCTTATACCCAATCAACTCTACCAGATCAGTTACATCCGCATACGTATCCTGCACATCACCTAACTGCATTGGCAACATTTCCATGTCAGCTTTTACACCCAAAGCGTTTTCTAAAGCAGAAATAAAGTCCATTAACTCCATTGGTTTATTATTGCCAATATTGTAAACACGCCAAGGTGCGATACTACTACCCGGATCTGGAAAGCTACCACTCCATGAGGAATTAGCCTTTGGCGACTGATCTAGCACGCGTATCACGCCTTCAACAATATCATCTATATAAGTAAAGTCACGACGGTGTTTACCATAATTAAATACTTGCAACTTCTCACCAGCCAAGATCGCCTTTGTAAACTTAAATAGAGCCATATCAGGCCGCCCCCAAGGGCCATAGACCGTAAAAAAACGGAGGCCTGTCGTCGGCAAGTTATACAAATGGCTATATGTATGTGCCATAAGCTCATTGCTCTTTTTACTTGCCGCATATAAAGATAGCGGATGGTCAACATTGTGATGCACAGAGAACGGCATCATTGTGTTGGCACCGTATACACTTGAGCTGCTTGCATAAACAAGGTGCTCAACTCCGGCGTGGCGACATCCCTCGAGAACATGGGCAAACCCAACAATATTGCTGTCAATATAGGCCAACGGATTATCGATAGAGTAACGAACACCTGCTTGCGCAGCAAGACTAATTACTTTCTGCGGCTTATGAACAGAAAATGCAGCCTCCATCGCCTCACGATCGGCAAGATTGATGCGCAAATGCGTATAATCAGGTGAGAATAATTGCCGAGCTAGCCTCGCCTCTTTTAGGGATGGATCATAATACTCATTATGATTATCTATCCCGATGACTGTATCGCCACGCTCAAGCAGTCGAAGAATAACGCTTGACCCAATAAAACCTGCCGCCCCAGTAACGAGGACTCTCATAGATCCCCTCCAAAAATATCACGCGTGTAAACTTTTGACTCGACATCAACTAAATCTGCGGGAAATCGATTAGCAACAATAATGTCTGATTTTGACTTGAAATCCTCCAAGTCGTTTATCACAATCGAATTATAAAATTTCGTCTCGGCAAATGCGGGTTCGTACACGATCACTTCTATTCCTTTGGCTTTAATACGCTTCATGATACCCTGGACGCTGGAAGCGCGAAAATTATCAGACCCCGCCTTCATAATTAATCGATAAATGCCAACAACTTTCGGCTGCCTCTTAATTACTTCGGTAGCGATAAAATCCTTCCGCTTAGTGTTGGCCTCGACGATTGCATGGATCAGACTCTGTGGTACATTATTGTAATTAGCCAGTAATTGCTTGGTATCCTTAGGTAAACAATACCCACCATATCCGAAGCTAGGATTGTTGTAGTGGCTCCCGATGCGTAAATCGCTGCAAACTCCATCTATGATTTTTCTAGTATTTAATTTGTAAATAGCAGCATATGTATCCAACTCGTTAAAGAAAGCTACACGCATTGCAAGATAAGTATTCGCAAAAAGCTTAATTGCCTCCGCCTCGGTATTGCTAGTAAAATAGACTTGGATATCCGATTTAATTGCCGCATCCGCCAACAGGCGAGCAAAGGTTGCTGCCCGATTAGACTCTTCACCAAGCACGATGCGCGACGGATATAGGCCATCGTAAAGAGCTCGACCCTCGCGCGAAAACTCTGGTGAAAAAATTATATTTTTAGTACCAAGCGTTAGCTTTGCCCTCTCTGTGTACCCTACTGGCACAGTCGATTTAATTATCATCACTGCCCGAGGATTCACAAGCAGAACGCGACGAATTACCGTTTCTACCGATTCAGTATCAAAGGAATTCGTTTGTGGATCGTAATCGGTCGGAGTCGCTATGATAACGAAATCAGCCCCTGCATATGCGTCCTCCGGGTCTAACGTCGCACGAAGATTTAAATTTTTATTGCTTAAATAGACGCTGATCTCGGAATCTTCAATTGGTGATTTTCTATTATTTAAAATTGCCACTTTTTCAGGAATTACGTCAATGCATACAACTTCGTTACGCTGGGCTAGCAACACCGCATTAGAGAGCCCAACATAACCAACACCAGCAACGGCAACTTTCATGACCCAAACCCCACTAAATGCATTTCTATTTCCATTTTCAGCTTCGGTATGTTATTGATTATTAAATTTACAAGCTGGTGAAAAATGATCTGAAAATCACCGAGCATTTGAGAAGAATTTTTGGTTTGCATTGCACTCTTTAGCTTTTGACCTATACCTAAAAATTTTATTAAGTCAGCCAACAAATATCCCAATAAAGTTCATGTAAGTGATTACTTAAATATGTCTAGATTTTTACAAGACGCACCGAACAACCTGCTCCTCCGTCATACCAAAGCGCCGAGCACGTTTAGCAAACCAAGTTAGCGACTTACTTAGCTCATTTTGATCAAAGTCAGGCCAAAGCACATCGCTGAAATAAAGCTCTGCGTATGCACACTGCCAAAGCAAAAAATTGCTAATTCGCCGCTCCCCACCTGTACGGATCATTAAGTCGACCTCAGGCAGGTCAGCTGTGCTTAAGTACATACCTAAGGCATCTTCTGTCAGATCAGCAACCTCGACATATGGGTTAGCTATCTGCCAGTTCTTTACTGCATGTATAACGTCCCAACGTCCCCCGTAGTTCGCAGCAACGCACAAAGTAATTAACTGATTGCCTGAGGTAGATATCTCTGCATCTTTGATCTTTTGCCGCAACTCTGGCGCAAAAGCCTCTACGTTCCCAATAATTTTAAGACGCACACCTGCAGCGGACAGATTTTTCATCTCCCCCTCTAGGTACTGCAAAAACAGACGCATAAGTGTAGACACCTCTTCTTCTGGACGCTGCCAATTCTCAGTACTAAACGCAAATAGGGTTAAAACTTTAATACCCAACTTGGCCGCATGCTCCACCAATGCCTTCACCCCTGCTGCCCCCTTGGCGTGCCCAAAAGTCCGGGGCATATGTCGATGTTGCGCCCACCTACCGTTCCCATCCATGATGATTGCGACATGTCGGGGAATTTTTGAGAGATTTGTTTTTAACATTTGTTAAAATATTTAACTTCTTTCGCGCACGCTACCGCACGATTGCCACCAACCAAAGCACTACATTATCTACGTATTATTATTAATAAAACGAAATAATCATCTTTTTTGACACCGCAATCAATAAAGTTAAAAAAACCACTCAACTACCTCATCTTCTGCTAGTAACCAACCGATCTAAACACACAGAAAAATCAAAGCTTGAACGGGAATGACCAACACAGCCTCAAGACTAACATGCTCCATTCCACCGAAGCCAACTGCGCGCGCGACACGTCTGAAGCGCTCAATCAACAGAATGCGTACAGAGCGTCTAACAGATCTAAGAGCCTAGCTAGGAGCTCACTCAACGCAACAAACACAGTAATCATCTGATAGCAGTGACCGCCGACTTTAATCACCAATTGATAGTGGGCGAGCTCTCTCCCCCTTCAATACGAAGAAAGCTGGAGGTCGGCACCCTCGCACTCGCGCAAGTGCTCGACCACCACTGGACGCAGATGCATCCCATCGATCTCCTCAAACCATCCGGTCTCGCAACCCTTCGGACCTGTCTGGCTCAGAACCTCAACTCACAGCGTGCATCCCCGCAGGCACAGTGCGCCTCCTCAGACAGCAGCTTAGGGACCATCGTAGCCCTACGACTCGCGGCGCAGGAGTTGGCGATGGCCCGGGCGTGCATCACCTGGTGGATGAATTGAATTAATTAGCACACAGAGCATCTGGGGAAGGCACTCAGCACCAGTCGCCACACCGGCTTTTTCTGTGTCTCGCAAGCAATCGCTACGCGTAAAATCTACTTTATTCATCAACATAAATGAGAGCGATAATGGAAAAAAGACACGTAGCAAGCGAAAGTGTCAGTCAATCTAAGGTATTTTTAGAAAGCGAAGGCGACGTTTGGTTTGAAAGAAACAAAACGTTCGTCAATAACAAGAAAAGCTACTACGAAACAGAAACATTAAAACGCGTTCTTCAGGGGTATAAGGACAAAATTTCCAATGTGTTGGAAATCGGTTGCGGTAATGGCGCAAAACTTTTTGATTTGTGCAATTACTTCAAGGCAGCAGGTTCTGGCGTAGACCCTTCGGCGGCAGCAGTGAAAAATGGAAAAGAACTACACAAAAATTTACAACTATCGATTTCAACCGCATCAAAACTACCTTTTAGCGACGAAAAATTTGATTTGGTTTACTTTGGATTTTGTTTGTATTTAGTAGATAGAAATGACATTTTCAAAGCGGTAGCAGAAGCAGATAGAGTACTTAAGAGCGGAGGATTCTTAGCCATCCTTGATTTCGATCCCAAACAAAGACATAAGCGAGCCTATCACCATAAACCGGGTTTGTTCTCTTTCAAAACTTCATATGCTGATTTTTTTACTGCTAGTGGTCACTACTATCTTGTAGCCAAAGAAAGTTTTTCTCATGGAGCAAGTCATTTCACGACGGATAGCGATGAACGAGTGTCTATATGTATTTTGTATAAAGAACCTGAGCCTTATTAAAAAAACCAACAGTTGCTTTTAGTATGAAAAACGCGAATACACAAACTCAACACCAAACTCTCGGGGGCTAGTACCGTGCAAAACGGACTAGCTTTCATCGTCTAGGAACTCAAACCACCCGCAGGGTCTCCATCTCCATACGCAGCTTTTGCGGCTGCCCCAGCAGCTCGATCAACACAAACGCACGGGTCTCGCCGTCATGCGCCAAGTACTTCCCCTCCAGCCCCTGCAGCGGCCCCGCGGCCACCTGCACGGTGTCGCCGGGCGCGAACATGCGCTCCAGGGTCTCGGGCGGTGCCTCCTGCAAGAAGGCGACGAGCTCTGGCGGCACCTTGGCGGGCTGCGGGCCAAAGCTCACCAGCTTGCTCACGCCGAGCGTGGAGCGGATGGGTCCCCAGTTTTGGGTCTCGTCGTCGAGCTGGATGAAGAGGTAGCGGCTGAACATGGGCTCGGTGACCACCTGCACGCGCTGGTTGCGCAGCTTCTGCACCTGCATGGTGGGCAGGAAGCAGTTGAAGCCTTGGTTTTGAAGGTTCTCGAGGGCCCGTGCCTCTTGTCTGGGCTTGGTGTGGACGACGTACCAAGCG
>JACCDO010044646.1_pt1 | contig 12957 bp, 14 predicted proteins | sample 7446101 | NCBI WGS metagenome assembly JACCDO01 (sample SAMN15323440, study PRJNA562643) | freshwater metagenome | isolation source: river surface water | place: USA:Blue River Watershed | collected 2017-08-16
GGCATATTTAATTGATGTATATTATACACAATATCGCGAAAGTAATGGTACAACAATGATTGTACCAGAAGAAATAAAGAAATATACTGAAGAAATCAAATTAAAGAATATAATTTAATTTGATTTAATAATTATTATTTTATTATTTATTATTTTATTATATATTATTTATTATTTATTATTTTTAGGTTCATTACTTAAATTAAGTGTAAGGTCTTTTTCATCAAAATCAACACTTTGTAAATGAATATAATTTAATTTTTCATTTAATTTTTTTGAATTTTCTTCCATTTTCTTTTTATTTAAAGAATTTGTTAAAAAATAATTATTTAATTCTTCTTCATTTTTCATAAATTTTTTTTTAGATAAATTCATAACAATTTCTTCATAATCATTTATTTTTTTTTCAAAATCTTTTTCACTTATTTTTTCGAAACATTCATCACAAACATATGGAATACTTGAACCTACAATTTTATCAAAATCGTCATCACCTTTTAATCGGAGTGAAGCATAAACACAAAAACAATTGTCGGATTTTTTGAAACAAGTTTCATTTTTTAATCCCATCATCTTAAAAAATTCCATAATATCCATTTTTTCTTTTTTATATTTTATATGTTTCTTTTATTTTTATTTATTAAACTTAGTTTTAACAAAATATATTTTGTTAAAAATTAATTATATTACACATTCTGAAATTTAAGCATTACCACTAATAACTTTATTATATTGATTTAAAATCATATCATTAAGTTTTGATGATTCTTTTTTAAATTCATCTTTATTTTTCCAGTGATTCCAAGGTAATAAATAATCTGAACCAATATGACCGACACTTTTAGGGATTTTATAACCAAATTCGTCTGTAACAAATTCACTCTTTTCAATAGAACCATCTGCTATAGATTGAATAATAAAACGAGTGTTATCAAATATTGCCCTTTTACCATTTTTATTTGGAGCACCTCCATAAAACCCAGTATTAACTAAATATACAGAAGTATTAAATTGATTAATTTTTTCCATTAGCATATCACCATAAATTTCAGGTTTTAATGGAAGAAAAGCCCGTCCATAGCAACTTGAAAAAACGGGTTTAATAATATTTTCTCCTTCACTCTTTTCAACTGAAGGCATTGAAGAAGTATATCCTACCAAAAAATGTATTTTTGCCTGATTTGTTGATAACTTTGATACCATTGGTAAAACACCATACGAATCACAAGTTAAAAACACAATACTCTTAGGGGCATCACCTAAACCATTTGTTTTTGAATAACTTTCAATATAGTTAATTGGAATACTTACACGAGTATTTTGTGTAAAAGTTGAATCATTAAAATCTGGAATTAATTCACCTTTTTCATCTTTTTTAGTTCCAATATTTTCAATTAAAGAATTACCTTTAATTGAGTTATATACCATTGGTTCATCTTTTTTATTAAGACCTAAACACTTGTAATATAATCCACCTTCAATATTTATTATTTTATTATCTTTTGTAAAAATATGTTCATCGTCACCAATCATATTAAATAATGGGTTACTCGCATGAGAACTTTTTCCAGTGCCACTGAGACCCAGTAAGGTAACAGTATTTTCTCCAAACTTTATAGCAGAACTATGAAGAGTTAAGTGTTTTTCAAGAGGTCCCCAATAATTCATCATAGTAAAAATACCTTTCTTATTTTCTCCTGTATATGATGTATTTCCTACTATACAACAACGTTTTTCGATATTAAAAGCAATAAATGTTTCGCTATTAAGTCCATGTTCTTTAAACTTTTTATTCATCACCTCTGGAGCATTTAAAATTGTAAATTCAATATTTCTTTTATCTTCAATGTCTACTGGTAATACCATATTTTTAACAAAATGATGTTGATAAGCATATGGTGTAATAATACGGATTTTTTTACTTTTATATGTACCATAATCTTTACCTGCTTGTCCATCATACACATACAAACGATCTTTTTTACTTAAATGTTCGACAACTTCATCATATAATTCAGAAAAAACATTTGGACTCATTTTTTGATTCACATTTCCCCAATCAATTACTCTTGAACTTTCTGTATTTTCATTATAAACAAAATACTTATCCTTCGGCGATCTTGAAGTATGTTTTCCAGTATATACAACATTAACTCCATTACTTAACACAGTTGTTTCACCATATGCTTTCATATGTTCTTTTGTAGTTTCATATGGAAGATTATAATAAATATTTCCGTGTTGATTATTAATTTTGTGAAGAGCATTTAATTCTCGTCTTAAATAACTTTTATCAAAGTGTGAATGATAAGAACGAAGTTGTTGGGTAAAGCGTGAGAAAAGTTTGGCAGAAGAAAACATTTTTGAATCAATTATATTTAATTATATTTTTATAGTAAAAAGTCTTTACATTCAATATAAAAAAAGAATATAAAAGAAATTAGAGTATAATAAAATAGAGAGAATGCCAGATACAACATATAATACATTAGAAATTTTTGGAGAAGAAGATGGATTGAGATATTTTTATGAAAAAAATAAAATAAGTAAAGATGATGAAAAGTTTTTAGATATAAATCAAGAAAGAATAGAAGATGAAAGTGATGAATGTGTATTATCTTTTTCAAAAAGTGTTCCAAGAGATATTGATGTAATTTTAATAAAAAATATAGAAAATGAAAAAAAATGTAAATTAACGGATAAAGAAAAATGGGAAGTAAGATGTAGTATTTGGGGAACAAAAATAGACGCAATTGAACCAAAAGTAGATTTATCTGAAATCAAAGAAGGAAAAATAACATATTATTTTGATACAGCGTGGTGTTATCCATACAATTGGTTAAAAATAGTATCTGCGATGTATCATACATTAGAATTTAGAATAAAACATATAAATGAATGTGAAAATTTTAATACGGAACATCATCACAAATATAAAAAAGGTATTGAAATAGAATATAGTAAGAATACATTAAATTAAAAATATATAATTATAATTTTTTAATATAAATTTTTATATTAAAAAGTATTAAATATTTTATTCCATTATAAATTGAGACCATTCTTTAAATATTCTTTTTTGTTCATATTTTTGAATAAACATATCCATTTCGTGGTCTAAAGAAATTAATGATTCATTATTCATTTTCATATACATATTAAATTTTGTTAAAAATTCCATTGGAGTATCAAATAAAAACGCATTTTTACAATCTTGAAATAATTCATTTGCTATAGGAGACCGTTTTTGAAAAACAGGTATTCCTGTTATCATTGCTTCAACCGATGTTTTACCAAATGTTTCTGATTCAGAACAAAATAAAAATATTGGATTATATATATTTTTATAAAAATTTCCAACCCATTCTTGTTTCTGTATTCCATAAAACTTCGTCTTTTTATACAACATTTCATATTTATTTTCTACATATTTCTTTAATTCACTTTCATAAGGTCCTCCTCCAATTATATGTATATTGATTTTTGATATATCATTTTGTAAATAAAATTTTAACAAATAATCACATACATCAAAATTCATTGTTATATTCTTTTCAATCGATATTCTTCCACAATATACCACATTTAATGATGCTCCACTATTTTGAATATAATCTCTTCGAAACAATACACTTTTATAATATGGTTCAAATAATGATATATCTATTTCATTTACATTTAATACTCTTTTATTTCCTACAATGTTTTTATACTTCTTTTCTAATACTGCTCCTGTTACTAATATTTTATCAAATACATTATTTCTTAAATTATTATCTACAAAATTACTTAATTCAAAAGGTACATATTTAACAAGTGTTCCCAAATAATTCTTTACATAAAAATCTATATCGGTGTGCATGTTCGGTATTAATATAATATTTTTATACTTTTTCTTAATGTTTAATAATCCATTATGTAACCATATAAATTCACTATGAAATATTATTACTATATTTTTTATATTCTTATTTTTATCATTTATTTCTTTTATATGTTTATCTAAAGTATTTGTATTAAATAATGGTATATGAATCAAATTATATAATGGTAATGGTACAGAAAAAACATCAAAATATGTTACATTATTTATTTCAACTTTTTTTTTAGATACATTACATAATGTAATCGGGCATATATTACGTGTTCCTAAATATTTTAAAAAAGAAATATATTTTGTTGATACTCCTGAAACGTGATCAAATAAATTTGGACATATAAATATGATATGATTTGTCATTATAATTTATTTTTACTATTATCAATTTCTATATTTTTATTTACTTATTTACTAAATAATTTTTTATCATTATAAAGAACATTTTTATATATAAAAATATATATAAAAATGGAAATTGAAGGATATATACCATCACATAATCTTCACGCATTTCGTAAAGATTATTTAATGAAAAAATGGGTAAAAACTGTATATAAAGTAATCAATTATGATTATTCAAATGGTAATAAAGAAGAAATAATTCAAGAGTATATAAAAACATATGAAGAAATAAATAATGAATTAAAAAATATATCAAATAATTATGTAAAAGATTATTCAGATTTTCGTCTTGATTGTTATTCCTCTTTATTATTTATTTTACAAAATAAATAATTATCTAAATAATTTAAATAAAATACCTCCAACCAAAGCAACTTGAAAAATCATTGCTACAAATGCTTCTCCACCAGAAGAATAATTCCGATTGATTAAAGCATTAGGTAAAGCACCAATTTTTTTATTTTGAGAAATACTTTTTTTAAGATGAAAAGAAGAGCGAATCATTTTATTATAATTAATTATATATTATAAATGTTCTTTACTATCATTTTTTTATAAAAAAATAAATAATTATTTATATATTATTTATATATTTTATAAATACTGTATATAATAAGAACTTGACAAAAAATATATTCAGTATAAGTTATATTTCGAACATTTCCCAAAATATTTATTTTATTATTTTGAGAAATACGTTTTGTAAGACGAAAAGAAGAACGAAGCATTTTATATTTTATTTAAAACATTTTCTTTATTACCATTTTTATTAAATAATATTTAATTATTTAACAAAATATATATTTTTAAAAGTTTAATAAGATTTGTCACTAACAATTTTTCCGTTAGCAATACGAACAACGCGATTACAACTTTTAAGAAGAGCATCATCGTGAGTAATTAAAATAAGAGTTTTATTTTTGCTCATTTCTTGAATAGCGTGTATAACTAATTCGCGATTATAAACATCAATAGCGGCAGTTGGTTCATCCATTATAACAATTTTATTTTTCTTTGCCATTGCTCGTAAAATATGTATTATTTGTTTTTGACCACCTGATAAATTTCCTCCATCAACTCCAGCAAGAGTATTTAAACCTTTTGTTAAACCATCAAAAATTTTAGAAACACCCATTTTAGTAATTAAATCATCAATTTCGGAATGTGAATAATCATTACCATACGAAATATTATCATAAATAGACATATTAAAAAGTTTGCTATTTTGATTTACATAACAAATTTCTTTTCGCAAACTTTCTAAATTTACTTTATTTATATCTTGATTATCAATAAATATAGTATTATCTTTCACGTGGAAATATCCCATAATAATTTTTACTAAAGTTGATTTACCATTTCCACTTGGACCTAATAAAGCAAGGTGTGTTCCTCCATTTATTTTAATATTAAAATTATTAAAAATAGGTCTTGAACCATTATAATCAAAATATAAATCACGTATTTCAATATTACCTTTTGTAATAACAATATCAGGGCGTTTATCATTTTGATTATTTAAATCTGTTTTTTGAAGTTCGTTTAAAAAAGAATCATAATGTGCTAATACACCTAAATAATGTGTTACATCAGGTACTGATTCAGATATACTATAAAAACAAGGAATATAATAAATAATAGTAATAAAAAGGGCAACTAAAGTGTGGTAAGAAATATCACCTTTTTTGAAAAGGAATGTAATATATGAATTAAGAATAACAAACAAAGCAATAATAAATACAACATTTAAAATCTTATTTTTATTCACACATTCAAGAGAATTTTTGTGTTTTCTCATAACATTCAATGTTGTTGATTGATATTTTTCAATTTCATTATCAATATCACCTGCGCTATAAATAGTTGCTAAATTGGAAAGTTTATCCGAAGTTTCACTATTTTTCTTTTCTAATTCATTTTGTCTATCGGAAGCATAAACAACGCATTTTGTTAATAAATGTTTATTTACAAAGTAAAAAACAAGAATAGTAATAAGAGATAATAAACCAAGTTTCCAATGAATACTAAAAAAATAAATATTAATAACAACAATGGCAAGAACACGAGGTAAAATCCAAGCAGCAATATCACTTGTTATTTCTCTCATAATAGTTGGAATAGCGGTAAATTTTGCTAAAACGGAACCCATATCAAGGTCTGTATATTCATTTTGGTATTTGCGTAAAATATTTTTGTAGAGATAATCAATATAAAAGGCGTTTATTTTAGGTAATAAGATTGCTTCAAAATAATGTTGTAAAGAAGCACTTGAATAAGTAACTAATAAAATGGTTGTTAAAATAAGAAAGAATTTAATAAAAGTATCAGTAGATTGATTTTTCTTAATAGTTTCAAAAAAATAACTGTAAAATTGGGGAAGAATGACTGATTCAAGAGGATAGGCAAGAAGAGTAAAAAGAAGATAAAGAAGAATAGTAACATAATTTTTCTTACTAAAAGATTTAAAAATGGAAAAAGCGGATAAATTAAGAGAAATATTTTTAGGATTATCCATATTGTTAAATATTTTTATAAAGAATGTACTATATATTAAGAAATAAAAAAATATTAAAAAATATTTTTTTAAGTAAAAAGAAAATAAAGAATGTTATAAATTTATAAATAGATAAAATAGATAAAAATGAAAGTGTGGGATTTAGAAAAAAAAGAAATATATAAAAAAAATAATTTACAAAATAATTTACATACATTATTTAAAAAATATGGTTCAAATTTTTATATAAAATATAAAGATATAAAATTATTTGTTCATTTGTATTATGATACATTACAATATCGTGATAATCAAAAAGTATATTTTTTAGAATATTATGTAAAATATTTTTCGGATAGATTAAAACCATTTAAAATTAAATTTATGGATTTGTTAAATAAAAAGATTAATAACAATGCTGAAATATTTTGGATTGGGAAAATAGATAAAGATAAATATAATGAAGTAAATAGAAATATAAGTGGAAGTGAAATAGTAAATATAACAATAGAAATATGTAAAAAATTAGGTGTTAAAGATTTATATATTAGAGATAATGTTATGATAGAATGTGATAAAAATAAAGAACAAATATTATTATCACCTTTTAAATTGATTGAAAAAAGACAAACATATTATATGAAATTTGGGTTTAGAGCAATTTTAACAGATGACCATAAAAAATATTATAAAAATATAAATATGTTAAATAAAGAAGTAAAGAAACATATAAATAGAATAAAAAGGTATAAAATAAAAGATTTTATTTTTTATTATAAAAAGGTTATAAATATTATTTTAAAAAATAAGAAAATTTCAGAATTTTATTTATTAAAGAATAAACCATATATTAAAAATAAAAAATATTTTTCTTACACAATTGTTAAGAATAAAGATGATTATTTAAAAAAATATAGAGATATATATAAAATGTTACTTCAAGAAAAGAAGAAAAGTATTTCTTTATATAAATGGTTGAAAGAAGTATTTATTAAAAAATGTGATATATATAATTTATTTTTTAATTTTATAAATAATGATATTTATGGGTTTTCAGTTAAAAATAAAATAATTAAAAATCCTTTTTATGAATTATTTATACCATTTATTATTTATAAAGATTGTTATTTTATTAAAAGATTATAAAAATATTTTTTAAGTAAATAGAAAATAAAGAATATAAAAGGAAAATTAGAAAAAAAGAAAAATGGAAAATATTAAAAAAGAAAAAATAAAAGTTGAAGAAAATATATTATATGATTATTTATATATATCATTTGATGATTTAGACCCAAATCAATTATTATCTATATTACGTTTTTTTAAAAAAGTATATCATAATAATATTGATAGGAATGAATTAATTGAGAAATTATTTATATATATACTTGAAATAAGTATAAAAGATACACAAACATCAAAAGAAATAATTAATAATTATTATAAGAATGTTAAAAAATATAATGAAGATATAATATCATTTAGACGGAATAATAAAGAAATTTTAAAAGTATATGAAAAATATATATTATTAAATAGCAAATATGAGGTTGATATATTACGATATATATTTCATATATTGTATAATGAAAATATTTTATATGATAATTATATAATTGATTGGTACGATAATATAAAAGAAAAAAAAATATTAGATTCAGTAGTAATGAAAGATTTTATAAATTGGTTAAGAGATGAAGATAGTTCGGAAGATGAGGAGGATAAAACGGCAAAGGAGGCATAATGTAAATGTGAATGAAAATATATATTTACATTATATTTATTATTTTTATTATTAAAAAATATTATTTATTATTGAATTAAAAATAAATAATGAAAGAAAGATTTAGAAAAGATTATTTAAGTATTTTTCGAATTTATTAAAGTAAATAGAATAAATGAAGTAAGTAGTAATAATGGCAATAAGAATGTCTATAGAGTAGTGATTTCGGGAAGAAATAATGAAAACAAGCATAAGAATAAAGAGGAAAATGAGTATTTTATAAAAGTAGGAAGGTAATAAATTGTATTTATGAATATATAAGAGAATAAGGAAAGCGGCACTAATATGACCTGAAAAGAGTAAATCATTACAACTACCGGCAAATATACCGAAAGTACAATTTTGAGAAGAATCAGGAAGTAGAGTAAGGGAGAATATGATAGAACGGAAAATTTGTATAAGAGCGAGAAGGATAATAAAATGGGATAAAAGAGAAAGATTACGTTTTAGGTAAAAGAGAATAGAAATAATGAGGATAAAAAGGAAAAGAATTATTTCGGAACCGAAAATAGAATATTTATGGAAGGGTATAATGGATTGTAGTGTATCAAAAAGGGGTTTTTCTTGGTAATTTTGGTAGAAAAGTAGTGATTTATTATAAATAAAAGTTTTACAGAAAGATAAAATATAGATAATGGAGAAGTAGATAAAGATGATGGAGAAGAAGAATAAATTATATTCAGATTTATTTTTTACGGAAAAGAGTAAATCAACAAAGTATTTAAAAGAACGGAAATGAAAAATGAAAAAGAGGGATAAGAGTATAATAAAAAGTGAGAAAAAGAGAATTCCGTAATAATCAAATAAATGTTTCATTTTCTTTAGAAAAGATGATTATAAATATAATATAACTAATTATAATAGAGAAGAAAAAATGAAACAAATAAATTATTTAAGAAATATATTTTTATTAAGTTATTTTGTAAAAAGTATATATGGAATGGAATATAAATATTATATGTTAGCGTTACAAAATTGGTGTGAAGAACCGAAAACATTATATAAGATACATGGATTATGGCCGCAGTATAATGCTACAAGTTGGCCGGAAAATTGTGATGGAACTCCTTATATGGATATAACAAATAGAACATTATTAAATGAGATGTATAATTATTGGGATAATTGTAATAATCCGGTTTCATCATTATGGGAGCATGAATATACGAAGCATTTAACGTGTATGATAGAGCAATATCCAGAATATGATGAATATAGTGCGTTTCAGAAGGTAATTGATTTAATGGTAGAGTTGGAGGAGGAAAATGTAATAGAAGATTATTGTATAAATGGAGAGAGTGATTGTTATGTGTGTTATGATTTAGATTTTAATAGAATCGAGTGTGAATAAAGTGGATGTAGAAGAAATTTTATATAAAGATATTATATAAAATGAAGTATAATATAAATGGATATGAATATAAAATGGAGTATGGAAAGAATAGGTATGAAAATTGGAGATTAATAGAGGAGGCGGAAGAAGTAGATTATTGGTTACATGTGGATGAATATCCTTCGACACATGTGATTATAGAGTATAATGAAAAAGTGGATGAAGATGTATTGAAGTATGGGGCACAATTGTGTGTGAATAAAACGAATAGTATAAAAAAGGATAGTAAAGTAAATGTAATATGTACAAATGTGTCGAATATAAGGAAGGGTAAAAGTGTTGGGGAAGTTTATATAAAAGATATGAGTAATGTGAAGTATATAAGAATAAAGAAGTAGGAATATTTTGTTAAATAAATTATTTTATTTAATAAAAAAAAAGGATAGTAAAAGGAAAGGTATAAAAAGGAGTATATAAAGGATGAGGATTATAAAATTGGAGTTGAATGTAGGTGAAGATTTTGTGTTACCGAATAATTTTGAGGAAAATGGTGAGAAAATAATAAGATTAGGAACGGAAATATATAATAATATGGAGAAGTTATCATTATTGGAGCATCAAACGAAGAAGATAGTAGAATTAGAGAAGGAGTATGAGAAGAAGATAGAGGGGTATGAGCAGAAGATAAAGTATTATGAGATACAGGTGAAGGAGTCAAAGGCAATGGAAACGGAGCAAGTGAGTGAGTATATAGAGAAGGGAAGGATACAGCGGGAGCATGAGATAAATTATTTAAAGAGTCAGTTGAAGGAGAAGGATGAGAAGATGGTACAAATAAATGAGAAGATGATGATAATGATGGATAATCAGAAGAACAATGTGTTGGAAGGATTAAATAAACAGATGATGAGTGTATTGGATGAGTTACAGGTATTTAATAATTATGTGGGGGCATCAACGGCACAGAAGGGTTCGGTGGGAGAGTCGTTAATATATCAGTATTTATGTCAGCATTTTCCGAATTACAATGTACAGGATACATCGAAGAATAATGCGTCAATGAGTGATTTGTATATGATATCAAATGATAATAAGAATCAGATATTGGTGGAGGTAAAGAATGTGATGATATTATCACCGAATGATAAGAGTAAATTTGAGTATGATATACAGATGTCGTCGAAGAATAATAAGATAAATGGTGCAATAATGTATTCGTTGAACAATGCGAATATAAATTCGAGGTCATTAAATATAGTGTATCATTATGGGATACCGACATTATATGTGTCAAATGTGAAGCAGAATATGGATGTAGTAAGATATGGGATATTTATAATGGAGGAGTTAATAAAGAAGAATAAGTATTATCAGGAAAGGAGTGAGGAGAATGAGATACACAATGATTTTGTAAAGATAATAGATATAATGAATAAGTCATTAGAGAATGAGTATGAGATGTTGGAGAAGGATAGGAAGCAAATAATGGTGATGGAGAATCAGTATAAAGATAGATATAAGAATGTAACGGAACAAATGGTACAAATAAAGAATATGATGGATAAGTATAATATAGATTTGAGAGTAAAGAGTAGGGAGGAGAAGGTGGAGCGTAGTATGGAGGAGTTTAGGAATGAGATATTAGATAAAATAGTGAATCATAATGAGTATATGAAGGAGAATATAAATCAGAATACGTTGATAAAGATGGGAATAAAGAATACGGATATAATAAAGATGGGTGGTATAAAGGAGATAAAGGCGTTATTAAAGACGTATTTGAAGAAGGAGAATGTAATAGTGGTGGATGAAAAAGAGGAGTAAAAAAGAGATTAAATTTTTAATAAATAATTATTTATTAAAAAATGAATTATAATACAGTATTAGATAAAGATTTAGCATTATTAATTTCTATATTTTTGTTACATATATTAATATTTTTAGAGTGATTTATTAATTTATATAGAGTAGTAAAATAAGTTAAACAACGATTACATTTAAAATCTTTTTGTTCATTATTATTATTATTGTTATCTAATAATTTAGAAAAGTAATTATTAATATTTTCATTATTTTTAATAAATATATCTTCATCATCTTCTGCTAAAGAATTTAAAGATTCAAATGTAATAATATTATAATTATTTGTGAAATTATTTATAATTGTTTTAATATGATGTTCTTCTAAAATGTTAGAAGACATTTCTGTTACAAAACGATGTGAAATTGATTGATTATAATAAAAATTATTTGTAGTAATTTGATCATATGAATTGAAAGAGGAATTTTTACATGGAGTAGTTCTTTGATAATGTCTTTCCATATCTTTTTTACTATTACATTTAAATAGAAGACATCGATAACAAATATAGAAAGAACCTTTTTCAGAAATATTTTTACGAGTCATTTTAATATTTCTATTATATAATAATTCTTTTATATTAAAAATAAAATTTTGAATAAAAAAAAAATATAAAATTATATAAGTATTTTAAAATAATTTTTAAATAAAAATAAATTTGGAATAAAAATAAAAAATTTTAATATTTTATAAAAAAGTATTAAAAATTGCGGAATTTGATTAAATTGATTAAAAAAAACGCATTTTTTTAGACTGAGATTTTTAGTTTTATTTTAAAATAAAAAATATACATTACTATATTTAGTTATATTTTTTAAATATTGTATATTTATTTAAATAATAAAAATGCGTATTTAATCAATTTAATTAAAATACGCATTTAAAATAAAAACAAACTATAAAAAATACGAAAATTACGAAAAATACGATTTTTTTGTTACTGAATAATTTTAAATTTATTAAAAATATTATTTTATATTACTATTTTTAGTGTTATTTTTTTTCCTCCTAAAAAATTCCTCAAAATCCGCATTTTCCTCATTTTCCGCAAAAATACGAAAATGACTTTTTTGAAAAAAAAGTTCTTAAAAATACAAGATTTTTTTTAAAGTTAAATTTTTTTTTTATTTTTTACGGTTTTTTTTTATAAAAAAGTCATTTTCGTATTTTTGCGGAAAATGAGGAAAATGCGGATTTTGAGGAA
>JACCDO011556869.1_pt1 | contig 12957 bp, 14 predicted proteins | sample 7446101 | NCBI WGS metagenome assembly JACCDO01 (sample SAMN15323440, study PRJNA562643) | freshwater metagenome | isolation source: river surface water | place: USA:Blue River Watershed | collected 2017-08-16
GATAGCGATGTTCCTATGGACAATCGTTTCTTCATTATTCCTCCAAACGTGCGTAACACTATCCTCGGCTTGTCTGAGTTCACAACCTTCAACAGCGTTGGTGAAGCTGGTTCTGCTAACAGCATCCGTAACGGTATGATTGGTGACATCTACGGTGTTCCAGTCTATGTTACATCTAATGCTGGTTCTGCTAAGTCAGCCGCTGATGGTTCTGGCACTACTCTTGGTCGTGTGTGCGTAATGGCTCACAAAGACTCTATGGTGTTGGTGGAGCAAGTTGGTGTCCGTTCACAGACTCAGTACAAACAAGAGTACCTCGGTACATTGTTTACAGCTGATACATTGTACGGCTGCGCTGAGTTGCGTAACTACGGTGGCGTTGCCCTCGTCGTTCCAGCTTAATAGCTAACTAGGTTCCCCATGCTCAAAAGGTGTGGGGAGCCTTTTTAATGTATTACTTTTAGTACATCAGAAAGGTTAACAAATGAAATTTAAGTGCAATCAATCAGGTAACACAGTAGAGTTCTTCCAAGAGCATGAGATCGCTGAAATGCGTAAACATGGAGGCTACACTGAAGTACCGGAGGTACAAGAAGCAGCTCCTGTAAAATCAACCAAAAAATCTAAGGTAACAGCAGATGAAACCAGTATCAGTGGGGACGATTCTAACAGCGGCAACTAAGACTACGGTCTACACAGTTCCTACTGGTTACTATGCTAAGTGGAACTTGTGTTATGTTGTTAACACCACAGGCAACAATAAAGCTATTGATGCCATCTGGTACGACGCTAGTACAACTACTGAGATCCATATTTTAGATCAATATGTACTAAGCCCTACACAGTTTATTAAGTTTGATGGTGGAGCTTTTGTAGTGCTTGAAGAGGGTGATCAAGTGCGTATGGAGTCAGAGTCTGGCTCAACAATGAATACTATTAATACATTTGAGCTATATAGAAAAGGCGAATAACTATCATGGCAGCACCACAAGTATTGAGTGATGAACAGCTTTTCCAGCTCACAGGTAGTTGGGAATCTGCTGCAGCGTTGCGTGATGAGCAAAACAGAGCCTTGAATGAGTATAACTGGTCACAACAACAAGCTGCCCCTGCAGGCGGTGGTATGCTCAGTGGTAATATCTTAGCAGGTGCAAGTTGGAATAGTCTTAATGATACTTTAGCTAACCAGTTAACTGAAGCTACAGGCCAGCAGACATCTAACTATGCAGTTGGCGGGTCTACTACAGCTGATACACTTAACCAGTTGAATACATTTATCTCAGGTGGTGGTACTTTTGATCCTAACGCTACTGTGTTCTTACAGACTGGTGGTGTTGACTTCATTCAAGGTGTTGATAAAGACACTGTTAAAAGTAACATCAATCAGATTGTTAAGACACTAGGTGATCAAGGTGTTAATGTTGTCTTGACTGGATCTCCTTACGCAGCTTCAGTTCAAGATGTCATTGACAATAAGTTTAATCCTGAAGTTGACTCATTGTTCAAGGATATTGCCAAAGAGAACTCTAATGTAGCTTTGGTTAACACTCAAGGTGAGATCCTTAAAAATAAAGATCTATTAGTAGATGCCTTGCACACAAATGCTGCAGGTACAGCTATCTACAATCAATCAGTTATTGATGCTCTGTCTCAGTTTAAGAATGAAGTACCTCCAAGTACACCTCAAGCTATTACACAAGCACAGAGATCTAATGTAATCCCTACAGCTCGTGGTACTGTCATTGAAGGTGACAACATTGAAGCTCAGATGGCTGGTGTACCTCAAGTAGTTTATGAGACACGAGTAGATCCTAACAATCCTGCTAACTGGGAGACTTACAATCCTAAGACTGGTGAAGTAATTAACAGGGGTACTTTCGCAGGTGGTGGTGATCGTGGATTGTTAGCTGCTGCAGCCCCTGTGATTGGTTTAGCTGCATCTACAGTTGGTTTACCATTCATATCAGGTGCTTTAGGTGGCTTAACAAATGCTACAGGCTCTACACTGGCAGGTTTGACAGGTGCTACAATTGGTGCTGGTACTCAAGCTGTAGCTGGTGGAACTACTGAGGATATCCTTAAAGCTGCTCTGTTAGGTGGTGGTGGTAGCTTCTTAGGTAGTGAACTACAGAATGCTTTGTATGATTCTACAACTGCTGCTGACTTAGCTGCTGGCTTAGATCCTCGCTATGGCGGCTCTAACCCTTTGTATGGCACTAAGTATGATGCTGCAATGTCTGACTTGCTCAGTTCTGCTGAATCTCAGAAGGCACTAGCAGATTACATTAACGGTGTAACATCAACAACAACAACTCCTCCAGTAGCTGTAAGCACTCCGGTTACAGACGGTGGTGTATTGAACATTACAGGCACTACAACTCCAGCTATTAATGCTGGTGGTTTACTAGGTAGTACTTTAACTCCTACACTTACTGTAACAGGTGCTAAGACACCTCAGCAAGTTGACCAGTCTGTGATTAACTTGATTAACAGTCAACTAGGTACTAATGTAGGTACACCTTCTAACTTAGCTAACGTTCAAGTTACAGGTTCTAGGCCAGTTACAACACCTGAAGTAGTTAACGCTATCACAGCTGCTCTTCCTACAATACCTAGTACAACAGCAGCAGGTGCAACTCCTGAAGTTAAAGTTACAGCTCAAAAGTCTACCAATGTAGGAGATACTTTAGCTGCCTTGCCTTCTACTTTGTTATCTCCAACTGTAACGTCTCCCACTACTACAACTACAACAACTAAGACTACTAATGAGTTAGGCTTAACTGATGAACAGATGGCTAACCTGTTAAAGGCAGCTGTAGGTTTATTTGGTGGTGGTTTAGGAGCTGCGTCATTAGCTGGTAGAACAACACCTGCTATAGGTGCACTACCTACACAGTTACCTCCAATGTACATGGATGATTATTTCACCAAAGTACAGCAGAACTACAACAGACTTCTTCCCGCAGTCCCTCGTGATGTCGCATCGCCATTACGTGACTGGTACACTTCACAATACGGAGCTTAAATGGCAAGCACAATCATTACTAAGAATAGCAGTACATCTACAGCTGTACCTGCAGTAGGTGACTTACAACAAGGTGAGTTAGCTGTTAACGTTACCGATAAGAAGGTGTATACCAAGGATAGCAGTGCAGCTATTGTTAAGTTGGTAGGCTCCTTAGGTAATCAAGAAGCTTCAGCTGTAGCTATTACAGGTGGCTCAATTGCAGGTATCACTGACTTGGCAGTTGCTGATGGTGGTACTGGAGCTTCAACAGCTACTAATGCTCGTAGTAACTTAGGTGCTGCTGCAAGCGGTGCTAACAGTGACATCACCTCTCTGAGTGGTCTTACAACGGCCTTGTCAGTAGCACAAGGCGGTACAGGTGTAACTTCCTCTACAGGCTCAGGCTCTGTAGTGTTGTCTAATTCACCTACACTGGTAACTCCAGCACTAGGTACTCCAGCGTCAGGTGTAGCTACTAACTTGACAGGTCTTCCACTAACCACGGGTGTTACAGGTACATTGCCAGTCGCTAACGGTGGTACAGGTATCACTTCACTGGGTACTGGTGTTGCAACATTCTTAGGCACTCCATCCAGTGCTAACTTGCTTGCAGCTGTAACAGATGAAACTGGTACAGGTGCTCTGGTGTTCGCTAACAGTCCTACGCTAGTTACACCAGCTTTGGGTACTCCAGCTAGTGCAACCCTCACCAATGCTACAGGTCTTCCAATTGCCACAGGTGTCTCTGGCTTGGGCACTGGTGTAGCTACAGCGTTAGCTGTTAATGTTGGCTCAGCAGGTGCTCCAGTGGTTAACGGTGGAGTCTTAGGCACTCCCTCTAGTGGTACTCTAACAAATGCTACAGGCTTGCCAATCTCTACAGGTGTATCAGGTCTAGGTACTGGTGTAGCAACTGCTTTAGCGGTTAATGTAGGCTCTGCTGGCGCAACTGTTGTCAATGGTGGTGCTTTGGGTACACCCTCTAGCGGTACTGTAACTAACCTGACAGGTACAGCCTCTATCAACATCAATGGTACTGTTGGTGCTACTACAGCAAATACTGGCGCTTTCACAACTCTTTCAGCATCTAGCACTTTAAGTGTTACAGGTGCAGGTTCTATCCAAGGTCTGACTGTAGGCCGTGGTGCAGGTGCTGTGGCTACCAATACTGCGGTGGGTGCTAGTGCTTTGGCGGCTAATACGACAGGTGTGGAAAACACTGTTGTTGGCATTCAGGCTGGATTCACAAACACTACTGGTGGCGAACTCACTGCGGTTGGTCGTGTGGCGGCGTACTTCAACAATGGCGACCGAAATACTGCTATTGGGTCAGCGGCTCTTTACGCTAATACAACAGGGGGTAACAACACTACTGTTGGGCGAGCGTCTTTGAATTCCAACACGACAGGTTCGTTTAACACAGCCGTTGGTTCGGCAGCCCTTCTCTCCAACACGACAGCATCAGTCAACACAGCCGTTGGGTATCAGGCGGGTTATAGCAACACTACAGGCGGTATTACGGCATTTGGTGCAAGTGCTGGCTATGCAAATACAACAGGCGTACAGAATACAGCAATTGGTGATACATCATTACGTTTTAACACGACTGGCGACGCTAACTCTGCATTGGGTGTATTTGCTTTGTACGCCAACACTACGGGTAGCAACAATGTGGCGTTAGGGCGCTCTGCTCTTGAATCAAACACCACAGCTTCATACAACACAGCAGTAGGTTATCAGGCGGCATACAGCAATACGACAGGAGGCATAACGGCTTTTGGTTATCAGGCGGGATATGCAAATGTCACAGGTTTACGATGTGTTTTTTTGGGAAGGGGAGCAGGTTTTTCTTCAACTGGAGACAACAACACATTTGTAGGTTATGGCGCAGGTAATGCGTCAACTGGCGTTAATAACACATTTGTTGGTGGTTACAACAGTTCCTTTGGAGCCGCTGGTGGTGATATGACCACAGGCTCAAAAAACACCATTCTTGGTACATACACAGGCAACCAAGGTGGCCTAGACATTCGCACAGCAAGCAACTACATCGTGCTGTCTGATGGGGATGGGAATCCAAGACTTTGGTTAGACAATGCTGGTGACATTAGAGTTCCAAAAACATATTCCACAACAACTGCGACTGCTGCAAATATGGTTGTAGATGCAGGAGGATATTTTTACAGGTCAACATCTGCATTGAAATACAAGCAAGACGTTCGTGACCTTGAAGAAATGGATATTGGTTTGTTGCGTCCTGTGCGTTATAAATCTAAGTGCGAAGGCGATGACCAGACCAAAGACCATTTGGGTTTGATTGCTGACGAAGCCGCTGACTCTGGTTTTGAAGAACTTATCTCTCGTGGCGCAAATGGCGAAGTTGAAGGTTTCCAATACGAACGCCTGACTGTTGTTCTGCTCAAAGAATTGCAAACCCTCCGCACTCGTGTGGCTCAACTTGAAGGAAACTGAAATGACTACTGAAACACTAACACCATCCGCACTAAGTGCCGAACAAATTGCCAAGCACTACAGCGCAGCAATGGACTCAGTAAACCTGATAAACGCAGGACAGCCCGAAGGCATGACTGCTGAAGATTGGGCAGACTGCGTGGCTCGTAACAAAGAACATCTTCGTATAATGGTTGCCAAGGACTTTTGGACAACAGAAGACCTCAGCCCGTTACAGGCCGCAGCTCAATAATCATGGCTGAGGAAGTCACTCACGAACACATCTATGATCGACTAATGGCTGTAGAGGCTAAGGTTGATAACATAGAGAAGAATACACAAGAGGTTGTTAAAGCCTTCAACGCAGCTCAAGGTGCTTTCCAAGTCCTTGAGTGGATCGCTAAAGCTGTTAAACCTATCATTATCATAGGTGCTTTCTTCGGAGCTATTTGGTTAGCTTTAGACAACAGATTTCATGGAGTTAAATAAATTATGAATATGCCTACACGTGGACAACGTACAGCTAAGAACAAGATGAAGAAAGTTATGGGAGAGTACAAAGAAGGTACTCTCCACAGTGGTAAGGGTGGCCCTGTGGTGAAGTCTCGTAAACAAGCTCTTGCAATTGCCATGAGTGAGGCTGAGCAAGCTAAGAAAAAGGCTAGAAAGAAATGAAACAAGGCCTATACGCTAACATTCACGCTAAGCAAGCACGTATCAAAGCTGGCTCTAAAGAGAGAATGCGTAAGGTAGGCTCTAAAGGTGCTCCTACAGCTGCTGACTTCAAAGAGGCAGCTAAGACAGCTAAGAAACCTAAGAAAAGTAATAAGTAATAAAGGACATATAAATGGCTACGTATTTAGACGTTGTGAACAATGTGCTCAGACGCTTGCGTGAGCCTACTGTTACCGCTGTAAATGATACTGATTATTCTAGGCTTGTAGGTATCTGGATTAATGATTCTAAGCGTGAGATTGAAGATGCTCATGATTGGAATGCTTTAAGCAATACCATTGTAGTTACAACTACTGCTAACACTCGTAACTATACTCTTACAGGCTCAGGCCAGAGATTTACCACCAGTGATGTTCTTAACGACACTGATGACTTCTCAATGCAAGCTGTTAACCGTGACTGGCTTAACCGTATGTACTACTTAGGTACATCGACACCAGCTTCACCAACATATTATGCTTATAACGGTGTAGACAGTAACGGTGATACTAAGGTAGATGTATACCCTAAGCCTGATGGTGTATATTCATTGAGGTTTGAGTTGACTATCCCTACAGTGGATCTAGTGAATGACTCAGATACTCTCTTGATACCCTCTCACTTGCCCTCTCTGTTGGCATACTCTAAAGCTATTGCTGAGCGAGGTGAAGACTCAGGTGTAACATCATCTGAAGCTTACTTGATGTACAGATTAGCCTTAGCAGATGCTATTGCTTTGGAGAGAAACCGTTATGAAGACTCAGTAGTTTGGAGTGCTGTGTAAATGGCAGAACAGTTATTAACTACAACAGTTCAAGCTCCGGGATTCATGGGGTTGAACTTGCAAGACTCATCTGTCAATCTAGACAATGGGTTTGCAACTGTTGCTCAGAACTGTGTCATTGACAGGTTCGGACGTATAGGTGCTAGGAAGGGTTGGTCAGCAGCTCACTCTACCTTAGCAGCTTTAACAGGTTACTATGTAAAAGCTATTGGTGAGTTGATTGATAACTCAGGTAACTCATACATTGTAGCTACTGGTAATAATAAACTATTCAAGTTGTCAGGTTCAACCTTAACTGAGTTAACCTACGGAGGTGGCGGTACAGCTCCTACCATTACAGCTGATCATTGGCAGATGGCTCCGTTGAATGGCTGTATCTTCCTGTATCAAGCTGGACATGATCCTCTAGTGTTCGATCCTGCGACCAGTGCAACTACGTACAAGCGTATATCTGAGAAGACTGGTTACTTAGGAACTGTACAAAGTAACAACTGTGCTATCAGTGCCTATGGTCGTATCTGGACAGCTAACAATGCAACAGACAAGAGTACTGTACAGTTCTCAGATCTGTTATCAGGTCATGTCTTGAATACTGGTACATCAGGTACTTTAGATGTATCTCAAGTGTGGCCTGCAGGCTCTGATGAGATTACAGCTCTAGCCTCACATAATGGTTTCTTGATTATCTTCGGTCGTAGACAGATTCTTATCTACTCCAATGCTACAGATCCTAATAACTTAACACTGTCAGATACTATCACAGGTATTGGATGCTTTGCTAGGGATTCAGTAGTTAAGACTGGTAGTGATATTGTCTTCTTGTCAGATACTGGTGTACGTTCACTCATGCGTACCATTCAAGAGAAGTCAGCTCCAATGCGAGAGCTTAGCTTGAATGTTAAAGATGCTCTGGTAGAGGATTTATCTTCTGAGACTGCAGCTAATATCAAGGCTGTGTATTCAGACAAAGATGCCTTCTACTTATTGTCTCTACCTACAGTCAATACTGTCTACTGCTTTGATATGCGAGGACAGCTTCAGAACGGTGCAGCTAAGACTACAACGTGGAATAACATTACCCCTAGAGCTTTCTTCTACACTCGTAATAAAGATTTATTGCTAGGACAAGACGGTTATATAGGTAAATATAATACAAACCTTGACAGTACTGCAACTTATAGAGTACAATACTATACCAATTACTTTGACTTTGGTAGTCCTACATCTTTGAAGATGTTAAAGAAGATTAACTTAACATTCATTGGTGGTAATTCAGCTACAGTCTTCGTTAAGTATGGTTTTGATTTCAGTGCTGCATATCAGTCTAGAACCATTGAACTAGGTAGTACTTCAATAGCTGAGTTTGGTATCGCTGAATATAACATAGGTGAATATACGGCTGGTATCGTATTTGATAATCAGAAGATTCAAGCAAGTGGTGCTGGAAACGTATTACAGATTGGTATGGAACTTGATATTAACAATTTTGAGATTTCATTACAAAAGCTTGACTGTTACGTTAAAGCTGGACGTATAAGATAACTAGGAGATTAATGTGAGTAATTACACCAAGAGTACAGATTTTGCAGTCAAGGACTCATTGTCTACAGGTAACCCCAGTAAGCTTGTGAAAGGTACTGAGATTGATACTGAGTTTAGTGCTATTCAATCAGCAGTTAACTCTAAAGCTGACAAAGCTAACCCAACATTTACTGGAACTATTACAGCTGTTAATGTAACAGTTTCAGGTACTTTTACAGCAACCGTGGATGGAGGCACATACTAATATGGCTGATTGGACAGATTTAATTGCCCCTCTTCTGGGCACTGCAGGTAGTATTTACTCAGCTAACACAGCTGCTAATACAACTACAGATGCTGCTAATGCAGCTGCTAGGGCTGCACAGTTCCGACCTGTAGGAGTTACTACAAGGTTCGGTAAGTCAGGCTTTCAATACGACCCTACTACAGGACAACTAACAGGTGCTGGCTATCAAGTAGCTCCTGATGTAGCTGCAGCTCGTGAAGGTTTGATGGGCTTAGCAGGTACTGGCTTAGGTCAAGCTCAAGCTGTACAGGCATTCCAGCCACAGGTTAACACTGCAGCTCAAGGTTTGTTTAACTTAGGTCAAGGCTACATAGCTAAGACACCTCAAGAGCAAGCTCAGCAGTACATGACTCAGCAGCAACAACTGTTAGCTCCCGGTCGTGAACAGGCACTGGCTAACTTGACTAACCAACAGCAACAGCAAGGTCGTTTAGGTCTAGCCACTGGTGGTACTATGTCAGGTTACACAGCAGGTGCTCCCGGCTTGCAAGCTACTAATCCTCAGATGGCTGCATACTACAATGCTCAAGCTCAGCAGGATGCTCAGTTGGCAGCTCAAGCTCAACAGGCTGCTCAGCAACAGGTTCAGTTTGGTCAAGGCTTGATGACAGGTGGTTTGAACTTGGCAGGTTCTGGTTTTGGATTACAGACACAAGCTCTGGCTCCTTACAGTCAATACACTCAGCAAGCTATTAACTTGGAGAATCAAGGCTTGAATGCTTTGACTCAAGGTATGGGCTTAGGTTCATCTATCACAGCAGGTTCTACAGCAGCAGCTAACATTCAGAATGCTGCAGCACAACAAGCAGCAGCTTTGCAGATGCAACGTAACAATGCTGTAGTAGGTGGTTTAACAGATCCTATCAGTCAGTTGATTAGTGGTCTATCAGGTGGAACTTCTAACTACCAACAAGTTGTTAACCCATACTTCCAGACAATCGGTTATTAAGGGAAACATAATGGCTACACAAGGAATTCAAGGTTTATTCGGAGGCATGGGCACTCCTGAGGAGATGCAACGTCAACTGGTAGAACAGAAGGCTATGCAATTTGCTACGATGACTCCTCAGCAACAGATGTCTTATAACATCTATAAGAACACTGGCAACTTAGGTCGTGGCTTAGCTGGTGCTTTTGGTGTAGATGTACAAGATCCAGCTATTCGTCGAGCTACTATGCTTCGTCAGATGGCATCACAGTTTGATACTACTACTCCTGAAGGCTTGCGTCAGATGGCTGCAGCTTTACAAGGCACAGACCCTGAACTTGGTTATCAAGTGATGCAACGTGCAGATGCTTTGGAATTGTCTAAGGCTAAGATTAGTTCTGAACAAGCTTTGACTAAGCAACGTGAGCGTGAGAAAGCAGCTGCAGATCCTTTCCAGAAGCTTGTTGAAACAGGTAAGTACACTCCTGCTAGTTTAAAAGCATACAAAGATTCTAACGATGTGGCTGATTTACAGTTCAAAGAATCTGATGCTAAGACAACAGTTATTAAAGCTGATGGTCGTACTAAGCTTATTAACTCACAAACAGGTGAAGTTATTGCTGATCTAGGTGCTGCAGGTAAGACGCTTGAAGAATCACTAGGTACTGGCCTTAGTAAGCTTGGGGAAGCTATGGTAGGTGCTCAAGCTAAGGCTGCAGGTGCTGAAGCTGGTAAAGGTGTTGGTAAACAATCTGTTGAAGTTCAAGGCAAATATACTGCCATGAAATCAATTGATGATGCTTTAAAGATGGCAGATAAAGGTATCTTTGCAGGTGGTTACGGCCCAACAATGGAAGCTGCAGCTAAATACACAAAAGGTATGGTAGGCGGTCAAAAGACTCTGGAGAATACAGAACAGTTTAGAGCTTATATTGGTGATGTTGTTATTCCTCGCTTGCAAGAGTTTGGTGGTAATGACTCAGTTGAAGAACTTAAATACTTACGTTCTGTGATGGCTGGAGACACAACACTTGAAACTGGCTCAATTAAAAAGATTCTTAAACGTGCTAAAGAAAAGATTGATGAAGGTGTTAAACGTTTGGAGGCACAACAGGAAGCAACAATTCAAGGAAAACCATTACCTCTTGGCCCTGTAAAAGGAACGGTTAAGTGGTCTGATCTACCTTAATAAAGGAATAATATGGATATTGAACTTCCAAATGGGACAATCCTTCAAGGTGTCCCTGAAGGTACATCAAAGGCTGACATTCAAGCTAAAGCAATTAAAGCTGGACTAGCTACAGCAGCTGACTTTGCACCAACTAAACCAGCACAACCTCAAGAGGCTCCTAGTGGCTTCTTGCAGGGTGTAATGGATCCTGTATATGGTGCAGGTCAGTTGATGGCTAAAGGTATGCAAGCTGTGGGTTTCTTTCCTAAAGAAGCTCAAGCTTTTGCTGAAAGAGTTGTTCCTCAGCGTGAACAACAATATCAAGCTCAAAGGGCTGCTGCTGGCGAAGAAGGTACAGATTGGGCACGACTAGGTGGTAGCTTGGTTAGTCCTGCTAACTTGCTTGCTGGTGGTGCTGTAGGCTCTATGATTGCTAAACCACTTGCTCAAGCCGCAGCTATAGGTGCAACTCAAGGTGTTATTGCTCCTGTTACAGATACTGAAGGATTTACTGAAGAGAAGCTTAAACAAACTGCAGGTGGAGGTGTCTTTGGCGTAGCTGGTGCAGGTCTAGTTAAAGGTGCTGGAGCTGTGCTAAATCCTCTTGCATCTAAAGCTGAACAGACAATGCGTGATCTAGGTGTCAAGATGACTCCCGGTCAGATCATGGGCGGTCAAGCTAAAGCCTTTGAAGAGTTTGCTGAAAACTTGCCACTAGTAGGTTCTTATATCTCTAATGCTAAAGAGCGTGGCTTGTATTCGTTTAACAAAGGAATCATTAACAAAGCTCTTAAGAAGATTGATGATACTCTTCCTGAAGATGTTATTGGTCGTGATGCTGTTCAACACGCTAATACAGCTGTCTCTAATAAGTATGATGAAGTCTTGCAGAAGATGGACTTTAAGCTAGACTTCCCAACTTATACAAGTATTCTTAAAGTTACCCGTTCATCCACCCTTCCAAGTGCACAACAGCGTCAAGCTGTGAAAGACATTGTTGATTCAACAGTGTTTAGTCGCCTACCTAAGGACGGTAAGATTGATGGACCAGCTTACAAAGATATTGAATCTGACTTACTTAAGAAAGTAATCTCTTACAAGAACAGTACCACAGCAGCTGAGCGAGAGATTGGTGATGCTTTAGGTGAGGTATTGGATTCTATGAAAGGTGCTCTACGTAAGCAGAATCCTGAACAATCATCTGTACTAAGACGTATTGATAGTGCTTACGGTGATATTGCAGTGATGAAGACAGCAGCAGCTAACTCAGGCGCAGCTAATGGCGTGTTTACCCCTAAGCAATACAGCACAGCTGTTAGACAACGTGATATGTCTAGAAACAAGACAGCCTTTGCAGCTGGTACTGCACGAGGTCAAGATATTTCAGATGCAGCTTTGTCTGTGCTTGAACGTGATGCTCGGTCTACTTTGGAAGGTCGTTTAGCTACTCAAGCTTCAGGCTTGATGGCAGCTTTCCAGAATCCTGCTGTAGCTGCAGGCTTATCTGTAGGTTCTCCAGTGCTGTACTCTGAAAGCGGTATCAAAGCAATGGAAACATTGTTACGTAGCCGTCCTGATGCAGCTAAGAAGATTGGACAGATGCTGACTTCTAGAGCTACCAAAGAAGGTAGTATTACAGGTGCTCAAGTTCTACAAGAGTACAACAGGCAAACTAAAGGTATGGAATAACTAAATAAAGGACTATAGATGATCGACCCCATAGCAGCTCTGGACGGGCTACAAAAAGCAATAGGGATGGTCAAAAAGGCAAGCAAGGTAGCCAACGATATCGGTGGTCTTGCTCCTATGATCGGTAAGATGTTTGATGCTAAGAGCCAAGCTACCAAAGCTATGCTTGCAGCTAAACGTGAGAAGAAAGGCTCCAACATGGGAGCTGCTCTTCAGATTGAAATGGCTCTCGAACAAGCTAGAGCCTTCGAAGAGGAGCTTAAGATGCTCTTCATGCAGACAGGTAAGATTGATGTCTGGAATAAGATCAAGGCTAGACAAGCTGAGATGGACAGAGATGATGCTAAGGAGATGGCAGCTCTGAAGGCTGAAGAGAAGAGGCTTA
>JACCDO010501501.1_pt1 | contig 12955 bp, 11 predicted proteins | sample 7446101 | NCBI WGS metagenome assembly JACCDO01 (sample SAMN15323440, study PRJNA562643) | freshwater metagenome | isolation source: river surface water | place: USA:Blue River Watershed | collected 2017-08-16
GGCCCAGGCGGCGAGCAGCAGTCGATTCAGGCTTTCGGCGCTGATCCGCTCCCGGCGCGATAGCCCGGAGCCGTTTTCCAGCACCAGTTCCGGCATGGCGAGGCCCTTGTCTTGCAGCCAACGGCGCAGCACGGCTTCGCTATCGTCGATACTGGCGGCGCGACGGCCCTTGAGCGCCTCCGCGCCGAGGCTGAGATACAGCAAGCGTGCCATGAGATTGTTGCTGTATTTATTCACGTCCCGCACCACTTGCGCCAAGGGCGGGGACACGCTGCTGGCTAATAGCCGCGCCTCGCTGGGCACGGGGGCGTTTTTCCAGCCGCCGTTCAAACTCCCGCCCAACTCCCGCCATAGGGGTTTGAAGGCGCGGGCGAAATACTCCCCTGGCTCGAAAATAGCGAGATTCCAGGTTTTCTCGCCGCAACTGAGGGGGTATTTACCACTGACGTTGAGCCGAACTTCGTTAGGCAACCACTCCGCCACCAAGCCATCGTCCCAAGAACCACAGGGGCCGTTGCTCACGGTGATGCGGTTCTCCACGGTCAGCCCGGCTAAATCCGGCACGGGCAAGGCTTGCACCCGCCCGGTGCTGGCATTGGGCACGAGCAACAGGCGCAGGGCTTTGAAGTTCAGGATCAGGGCATCGGGCAGGACGTTGTAGGGCGAGAGGGGCTCGCCATCGAAGGCGCCGGGATCGCCAGGGGGCACGGTCAGGAGGCTGTTATCCAAGACCAAATCGCCCCGAATCTCACGCAAGCCTCGGGCTCGCAATTCCCGCAGCAACAGCTCGAAGCGCTCTATGGTCAGGGCCGGATCGCCGCCTCCTTTGAAATAAAGATGGCCGTACAGCACGCCCTCTTCCAGCTTGCCGGTCATCCAAACTTCGGTACGCCAGCTATAACTAGGCCCCAACAGCTCCAACGCGCCATAGCTTGTCAGCAACTTCATCACCGAAGCCGGGTTCATGGGCCGTTGCGCATTCCAGGACACCAAGGGCGCGCCACCATCCACCGCCTGCACCGTCACCGCCACCGATTCCGGTGGCACCCCCGCTGCTTTCAGCGCCGCCAACACCGGCCCCGGCAATCCCCCCGCCCCCACCGCCATAGACCAACACAAACAACATACACACAACAGGCGATAACAGAGGAATTTCATGGTTTTACTGGGGGGAAAAGATTCAATCTGTAGGGGGGATAAGCCGCAAGCGCATCCACCAGGAGCGAGGACATTGGCGGATGCGCTGCGCTTATCCGCCCTACGGCACATCCGCAAAGAAACCAGCTACAGCGCCTGTTTCAGGGCTTGGATCAGGGCGGCGTGGTCGTGGACACCGACGCTTTCGCGTACGCTGTGCATGGCCCACAGGGGAATGCCCACGTCCACGCTGGGAATGCCCAGCCGGGCGGCGAGAATGGGGCCGATGGTGCTACCGCAGCCCAGATCGGTGCGGTGGGAATACTGCTGGCAAGGCACTTGCGCTTGGCGGCACAGGGCTAAAAAGCGCGCCGCCGTATCGCCGCCCGTGCTGTAACGCTGGTTAGCGTTGATTTTGATGGCCGGGCCTGCATTGACCAGCAGGCGGTGCTGGGGTTCATACGCGCCGGGGAAATTGGGATGCCACGCATGGGCGGCGTCAGCGCTGATGAAAAAGCTGCGCGCCAGGGCGCGGTGCCGGTCTTCTTCGTCCAGATCCAAGCGGCCCATGAGGCGCTGCAAAGTGTCCAGCACAAAACTACCCGCTGCTCCGGCGGCGCTTTCGCTGCCCACTTCTTCGTGGTCAAAGAAAGCGGCGATGGCGGTGCGCTCAAAATGCTCGCGGGCCAACAAGGCCGAGAGCGCCGCATGGCAAGACGCAAGATTGTCGAGACGACTGGCGGCGATGAATTCGTGCTGGGCGCCCCATGCTTGGCTGGGCTGGGTGTCGCACACCATCAGTTCCCAGCTCAAAATCGCTTCGGGGGCCACGTCCAGTTCTTGCGCCAACAGGCTACGGAAATAGCTTTCCGGGCTGTGATCGGGCTGGGGACGGCACCAAAGCAAGGGCAATTCGTTTTGCTTGTGCAAACACAGGCCCTTTTCATTCACATCCCGATTCATGTGGATGGCCACATTGGCAAGGCGCACCCAAGGAGTGGCCGTGTGGAACAAACGGGCCTCCACGCCTTCTGAACCCTGCACATGCACCCGGCCCGCCAGGGCAAAGTCCCGATCTGAAAACGTGGCCAGAATGGGGCCGCCATAAACTTCCACACCCAAACGCCACATACCCTCCGCACTATGGGGGGCATGGGGTTTGAGACGCAAACCGGGGGAATCGGTGTGGGCGCCGAGCAAAGTAAAGCCCGCTTCCGCCAAAGGCTGGGCGCCCACGGCAAAAGCAATCAAACCGCCGCCACGCACCACAAAATAACGCCCGCCGGGCTGCACCTCCCAGCGCTCCGTTTCCGCCAGCGCACGATAACCCGCTGCCTCCAGACGCTGCGCCATCTCCGCCACCGCATGCCACGGGCTGGGGGCGGCATCAATAAACGCCATCAACTCCCGAGCCACCACCTCATTCTGCCCAGCCATCACTCACCCCGCGCAAAAAAGGAGGCAATGTACCGTGAAGTGCTGGGAATGGGATACCAAGGCGAGGAGTTGAGCACTCAAAACGCGAAATCGAATACCACGCTGATTACATCCGTTTTGCCGCTCCAAGGAGCGTAGTTGCTGCGGTACAGATAAGTGGAATCGCTGTGGCCACGTATGCCATCCCACTGAATTTTCATGTCCGTGTTACTACTCAAGTCCCAACGCAGGCCCAAGGTGTAGGTGGTTTGGTTGGTGTGAGAGATGCCTAAACCAAAATTAATGGCATCGACAAAAGTGGGATTGGCGGCAATAACGGTAGTTCCGATAGGCCAAGCGTTCTTGCTCAATGGCATTAACCACGAGCTGGGCCGTCCAAGGGTGATGGTCGTACATCACCGCCTCGACGTAGTACTTGCTCTTTTTGAATGGATAGAAAAATCGTCACTTAAACTGGCTTGAGCCCAAGGTGACAAGAGAAACAGTAAGACAAATGCAAGATAAGAAAAAATAGTGCGCATGGACATGTAAAGCAGACGGGCTAAGGCTTACACCCCATTCAAAACGATGCGAGGGGAATGATTGAGTATCACATGAACACGACAACAACACAAGGAATTAGTTAAATAAAATAATCACACGCTATTCAAACATGGCAGACCACCCCTTGCCATAGCTTGCCCCCCAAAGTGGTGGCATTGAATAAGCCAAACAAGCCAAAACCTAATACCAATAATCCAGAAATCAGGCGCACTACAGTACGGCGCGTAAAGTCTTTGAGGCGCTTGGCTAATAGTCCGGCAAGCACCAGATTCGGCAATGTGCCTAAGCCGAAAGCCAGCATTAAGCCCGCACCCCGCGCTGCACTACCGGACAATAAGGCTGTGGTTAGGGCGCTGTAGACCATGCCACAAGGTAAAAATCCCCAGAGCATCCCTAGAGGCAACGCTTGAGTAATCGAACGTACTGGCAGGAAACGGGCTGTAAGAGGTTGGACACGACGCCATAGCCGCTGGCCTAAGCGTTCTAAACCACTGAGGGTGCCGGTTAAGCCCGTCAGATAAAGTCCCAAGGCCACTAACATCACATTGGCGGCCACGTATAGGGCTAACTGCACAGGCAGAAAACTGTCGAGCAATAAACCCAAACTACCCAAGGCCCCCAACAGCCCCCCGGCCAGGGCGTAGCTGCTCACACGGCCTAGGTTATAGGCCAAATGTACGGGGAGTTCTGACCACAGCTGGCTTTGGGCGGGTCTTAAAGTGTGCACGGATAGGGCACTGACGATGCCACCGCACATGCCAACGCAATGGACACCACCCAACAGGCCCACGAGGAATAAAGCGAAGTAAGGAGCGAAGTCCATCGAAATAAGCTGCATTTACCCTCCTAAAACACGGAGGGCAAACAGTGGATCAGATCACTTTGGAATAACGCGCCGTTTGACGGGCATGACGCAGATAACGGTCAAACACCATCGCGATACCTCGTACTAATAAGCGCCCCGGTGGTAATACCGTAATCCAACGATCAGACAGCTGAAGCAGCCCTGCGTCTTCCATGCGCTGAAGATCGGGCAACTCTTCTTTGAAATATTCTTGGAAATCAATAAGGTGAGCAATTTCCAGGGCTTCAGTGGATACTTCGAAGTGACACATTAAGGCCTGAATAATGGAACGGCGCAACAAATCATCCGGCGTTGCTTCGATGCCACGCAAAATGGGCAAGCGCCCTTGATCCAAGGCCCCGTAGTATTCATCCAAGGTCTTGTAATTCTGCGCATAACTCGGGCCTACCTTGCCAATAGCCGAGACACCGAAGGACAACAAATCACACTCGGCATAAGTGGAATAGCCCTGGAAGTTACGGTGCAAACGCCCTTGGCGCTGGGCAATGGTGAGCTCGTCATCGGGCTTGGCAAAGTGATCCATGCCGATAAACACATAACCCGCTTCGGTAAGACGCCGAATCGCCAATTGCAGAATTTGCAGCTTGGTATCGGCATTGGGCATTTCCGCCTCGTTAATGCGCCGCTGGGGTTTGAAGAGCGTCGGTAAGTGTGCGTAGTTGTAAATGGACAGACGATCCGGGCTCATGGCGATAATTTCTTCCAGAGTCCGATCAAAGGTATCCATGGTTTGTTTGGGCAAACCATAAATCAAATCCATGCTAATGGATTTAAAGCCATTAGCACGGGCAGCATCCACCACCGCACGGGTTTCCTCAATGGTCTGCACCCGATTCACGGCCTCTTGCACGCCTTTATCCACGTCTTGCACGCCGATACTCATGCGATTCAGGCCCAACTCAGCTAACAAGGCCACCGTGGCATCATCAACTTTGCGCGGGTCCACTTCAATGGAGTACTCGCCATCGGGCAAGAGGCGGAAGTGTTTTTGTATCGAGGCCATGAGCTGACGTAATTCGTCATGGCTGAGGAACGTCGGCGTACCACCGCCGAAATGAAGCTGCACTACATCACGGGTGCCATCCAGGGCTTCCTCTTGCAGCGCCAGTTCTTTGCCAAGGTAGCGCAAATACTTGGAAGAACGCCCATGATCCTTGGTGATGATCTTATTGCAGGCGCAGTAGTAGCAAATGGTGTTGCAGAAGGGAAGATGAAAGTATAATGAGAGCGGTTTGCTGATCCCGCCCACAGTGCGGCGTCCAAGCCAAGAACGATAGGCGTCTGCGTCAAAGGATTCCACAAACCGGTCGGCTGTGGGATAAGATGTGTAGCGCGGCCCGTTGATATCGAAACGACGAATAAGCTGCGGATCGAAGATTAGATCTGTTTGAAACTTGCTCATTATTAAACACACGTAGGGACTGTCGAACAATGACAGAAACTGGAAAATCAGGCGTTGACCTGGATCAAACCGCTGACGCCTGGCCCTGCGGCAGCTCTTGCTCTGCCCAAAAGGCTCTCACCCCCATCTCTGTCAATTCATTGCGGGCGGCGTGCTCGCAATGCAACCTGCGCGAATTGTGCCTGACTTATGGCCTCAACGAACAGGATCTTGAGAAATTGGAAAGCATGGTCGGCTCCCGCCGTCGCATCAAACGGGGGGCGCATTTGTACCGTGCGGGCGAACGCTTTGAGGCTATCTACGCGATTCGTAGCGGTTTTTTCAAGACTGACGTTTTGCTGGAAGATGGCCGCGACCAAGTCACGGGCTTTCAGATGGCTGGGGAAATTCTGGGCATGGATGGCATCAGCAAAGAGAGCCATACCTGCAACGCCATCGCGCTGGAAGACAGTGAAGTGTGCGTCATTCCCTATGCCCAGCTAGAACAACTCAGCCGCGAAGTAGAAACCCTACAGCATAATTTTCATAAAGTCATGAGCCGAGAAATCGTCAGTGACCATGGCTTAATGATGCTTTTGGGATCAATGCGTGCCGAAGAGCGTTTAGCCGCATTTTTGCTCAATATGTCGCAACGCTTCCAAACCCGAGGCTACTCGGAGGCGGAGTTTCACCTACGCATGACCCGAGAAGAAATTGGCTCTTATCTCGGTTTAAAGCTCGAAACCGTGAGCCGCGCTTTTTCTCGTTTCCAAGACGAAGGCCTGATTCAGGTACAGCAAAAATACGTTCGTATCATCAGCATTCCCGGTCTGAAGCGCATTCTTAACCACCAAGCCGAATAAACGCCGCCAGCGCTCACCCAAAACGCTCACCTCATGGTGGGCGTTTTTTATGGCCCCGAGCCATGCCAATACTGACATTACTATATTAGCAATATGCTATATTTGCGCCACTTTAGGCAGCCAATCTAGCAACCATGCACCTCACTGGCGACTCGCTGTACGAACTTCTCTCTTTTTTAGATACCCAACCAGAGCCGCGCATCGTCATGGATGCGGAATACCGCATCGTGGCGGCCAATCGAGCGTACACCAAAGAATTCGGCCAGGGTCGCCCGATTCGTGGGCGGCATTGCTACGAAGTCTCGCACCGCTTCAATGTCCCCTGTGACCAAGCCGGAGAATCCTGCCCCCTGCGTCTGTCGCTGGAAAGTGGCAGCCCCTACCGGGTATTGCACCTCCACCACACGCCACGGGGTGAAGAGCATGTGGACGTGGAAACCACGCCCATCAAAGACGGTGAAGGGCGGCTGCGCTACTTTGTGGAAACCCTGCGCGTGGTCAAACAGGCCTCCAGCCAAGCCGCCGGGGAAGGCCTAGTAGGCCGCTCCGCCAGCTTCAAATACATGCTGTCCCAAGTCATGCGCGTTGCGCCCACGGATGCCTCAGTGATTCTGCTCGGCGAAACCGGCACCGGCAAAGAACTGGTCGCCCGCTTGCTGCATGAAGCCAGCCGCCGCGCCTCTGGCCCCTTTGTGGCCGTGGATTGCTCAGGCCTGACTGAAACCTTGTTCGAAAGCGAGCTTTTTGGCTACGAAAAAGGGGCGTTTACCGGCGCCAATTACCGCAAAGTCGGCCTGGTGGAAGCTGCCAGTGGCGGCACGCTGTTTCTGGACGAGATTGGCGATGTGCCCATGGCCTTACAAGTCAAACTACTGCGTCTTTTAGAAACAGGTACTTATCGCCGCGTGGGTGGTGTCGAAACCCTACGTTCCGACTTCCGCCTCGTGTGCGCCACCCACCGCAACCTCAAAGAGATGGTGGATAAAGAGCAATTCCGGCGCGACCTTTTGCACCGCATCCAAGTGTTCCCCATCCACACCCCGTCCCTGGCCGAACGCCCTGACGACATTCCCCTGCTGGCCGAATCCTTCTTGAAGCGCGTGGCGCCAGAGCGCAATCTGAATTTCTCGGCCCCGGCCTTGCGCTACCTGAGCCAACGGCCATTTCTGGGCAATATCCGCGAACTGCGTAATCTCATCGAACGGGCCACCATTTTGGCCGACGGTACGGAAATCCAAGAGATCCACCTCAACGATCCGGTCACGGGCGCCCTACTCTCGTTTGATGCCCCCGCCCACACGCCTCTGCTGGCGCCCCCCAACCCCAATGACTTTAGTATTCCCGACGTCATCCCCCTAGACGAAGTGGAACAACGCTATCTCGCTTGGGCAGAACAGCAGCACCAGGGCGACCGCCGCTCCTTAGCCAACAAACTCGGCCTCTCGGCCCGCACCCTCTTCCGCAAATTATCCGACCTGAACGACGAGGGCGAACCGGAATAAGGCGCCACTGGCACGCAGATTGCGAAGAAAGGCTGATACCTCGCACCAACTGCCATTCTTGGCACTTGATGCTATATACCCCCAACCCCAAAAGGATGAGCCCCCATGAACCTTCGCCCCGTCTGGCTCCTAGCCGCTCTGTTGTCTGCCCCGTCTTGGGCCCAAAGCCCGGCTGACATTGCCGAACTGCGCACCGTCGCCGCCAATCTCGGCGGTCAATTAGCCAGCGAACTGAAAAAAGAAGCCAGCACCAATGGTGCAGAAGCCGCCGTGCCCGTATGCCGCGACAAAGCCCCAGCCTTGGCGGGGGAACTCTCGCGCCAAACCGGCTGGCGCATCACCCGTGTCAGCCTCAAACCCCGCAACAGCTTACTGGGCAGCCCCGACATCTGGGAACAACAAGGCCTAGCTCAACTACAAAGCCGCCTTAGTGCCGGAGAAAAACCAGAAACCCTGGAATTAGCCGAAATCGTGCAAGAGCCCAATGGCCGCTATCTGCGCTACCTCAAAGGCGCCGTGACCCAACAACTGTGCGTGAGCTGCCACGGCACAGAAAAAGACATCATGCCCAACCTGCAAGCCAAGATCAGCCAGATCTACCCCAAAGACCAAGCCACGGGCTTTAGCGTCGGCCAGCTCCGGGGCGCCATTTCCATCAAAAAACCCCTGAACTAAATCCCCGCCGGGCGAGCCCTCGCCCGGAAGCGGAACCTCAGGCCGGGTGCCTTTTGCGCCCTGGCCCCGAGTAGTGGCGCTCGCTTTTCATGCACAATCCCGCCTTTGCATTTCCAGGCCCAGGACGCTCCCGGCCCCGCCCCGTCCGCCACTTCCGCACCATGACTGTTCGTATTGCCCCGCTGCTCGCCAGCGCTGCCCTGCTGTGCAGCCTACATGCCCGCGCCGACGCTCCCACCCTGCACACAGAAACCCCCTTCGTTCCCAAGGCCATGCTAGAGGCCATGGTGCAAGAGATCCTCACCCCGCCCGACCCCAAGGCTCCCAAAGACGAAGACGTACCGGGTTTGCGCCTGCGCGTGCACTGCTACCACCATCCCCTGCCCCCCGGCTGGGTAGCCGACGCAAAGAAAAACATGTCCGCCTGGACATGCGCCGTCGCCTGGGAACGCAAAGTCAGCATCAGCACCGCCAGCTTTTGGGCCGCCGAACTGGAAGATCTCATCATCGGCACCACCGATGGCGACACCACAGCCCTACAAACCACCCTAAAAAACCGCCTTACCAGCTTTATCAAACTCAAGCCCAAAAATGGGACAGACAACAATACCAAATAAACAAAAAACAAACCACTTGACATTAAATAGAGAGGGTGTCACAAAAAACATATGAATAGATGTATGATAAAAGATCTCGCTACCGCTCATTCAACATAAAGCCGTCATCCTAGCGAGATCCGGTGACGGATATATCGTTTGGAGAATTAAATGACAGACCGAAATTGCGCTTTCAACTGTGGTAATCGAGAAGAGAAAAATAAACAAGGTGTCAAGATCACGTATTGCCATGCTTTTGGACAGTACCTGAGTGCGCATTACAACAGTAACAATACCGATCAGCCTTTTGCTCAGTACTACTGGGCATCGGGGGACAATGGTTGCCCGCGTTGGCGCCCCGATTAATCGACTTACCCAATGTCGTAAGGTGCAACAATCACTCGCGTTTGCACCTTACGCACACTCAGATTGTAAATAGCGTGTTTTTACAATCCATCTCTCCGATCTATCTAAAACCCCTTCCCAAAACTCCCCCGCCCCAAAACCGAGCAAAGCCCGCTCCAACAGGGATTCCGCACCAAATTCGTGCTCACGTGCCATTTGATGCACCACAGCAAAGCCTGCGTTGACCACTCCAGTGCGACGACTGATCTGCGGCAATGCACAAAAAATGTTTCTCTTTCATTGCGTTAAGTAATTCACACTAAAACTGGCACCAAACCTGCTTTACTAGAGCCATCACGGGGTGCCAATGGCGGTGCTCCTAACTGGACAAAGGCGTCCATCTACGAGAGTTGATCGTGGATGGGCGTTTTTTTTTGCCTCTCGGGACCCAAAGCTGGGGCAGGGAGCGAGATCAGCAGAACGATGCGGCAACTAGGAGAAATCGCGATGAGCAAACAGAAACTGGTACTGGTGGGCAACGGCATGGCCGGGGTGCGCACTCTGGAAGAATTGCTGAAAATTGCCCCGAACAAATACGACATTACTGTGTTCGGTGCCGAGCCCCACACCAACTACAACCGGATTCTGCTGTCCCCGGTGCTGGCCGGGGAAATGACCGTGCAGGACATTATTCTCAATGACCAAGCCTGGTACGACGACAACGGTATCACCCTGCACACCAGCAAGAAGATCGTCAAAATCGACCGCAACGCCCGCAAAGTGGTGACGGAAGACGGCCACGAAGCCGAGTACGACCGTCTGCTGCTGGCCACGGGCTCGAATCCTTTCATCCTGCCGGTGCCCGGTAAGGATTTGCCCGGCGTATTGGCCTACCGCGACATCGCCGACACCGACGCCATGATCGAAACCGCCAAGACCCACAAGCACGCGGTAGTGATCGGCGGTGGTCTGCTGGGCCTGGAAGCCGCTAACGGCTTGGCCATTCGCGGCATGGATGTGACCGTGGTGCACGTCATGCCCTGGCTGATGGAACGGCAACTGGACAAAACCGCTGCGCAACTGCTGCAAAAATCCCTGGAAGCCAAGGGCTTGAAGTTCAAGCTGGAAGCGCAAACCGCTGAACTAGTGGCCGGTGAATCGGGCCGCGTGTGCGCCATCAAGTTCAAAGACGGCAGCAGCCTGCCCGCCGATTTGGTGGTGATGTCCGTGGGCATCCGCCCCAACACCGCTTTGGCCGAATCCGCAGGCATTCACTGCGACCGGGGCATTGTGGTGAGCGACACCCTGCAAACCTACGACCCCAGCATCTACGCCGTGGGCGAGTGCGTAAACCACCGGGGCATTGCCTACGGTCTGGTGGCGCCGCTGTTTGAACAAGCCCGTGTGGCCGCCAGCCATCTGGCGGAAAACGGCGAAGGCATCTACGAAGGTTCTGTCACTTCTACCAAACTGAAAGTAACCGGCATTGATCTGTTCTCCGCTGGCGACTTCATGGGCAGCGAAGGCACAGAACTGATTACCCTGTCTGACCCGGCAGGTGGCGTGTACAAAAAGCTGGTGCTGAAGGACAACAAACTGGTGGGCGCGTGCATGTATGGCGACACCACCGACAGCGCCTGGTATTTCCAACTGCTGCGCGACGGCCAGGACATTCACGAACTGCGCGATCACCTGATGTTTGGTCAGCACCATCTGGGTGATGCCGGGCACAAGGGCGCCAACAGTGCCGCCTCCCTGCCCGACGAAGCCGAAGTGTGCGGCTGTAACGGCGTGTGCAAGGGCACCATTGTGAAGGCCATTAAGGAACACGGCCTATTCACCCTGGACGCTGTGCGTAAGCACACCAAGGCCTCCTCCTCCTGCGGTTCCTGTACTGGCTTGGTGGAGCAAATCCTAGCTACGGCAGTGGGCGGCGCTTACGAACCCACCGATGGCAAGAACAAGCCGGTATGCGGCTGTACCGACCACAGCCACGAATACGTGCGCCAAGCCATTCGTGAGCAACACCTGATCTCCATCCCGCAAGTGATCGAAACCCTGGGCTGGAAAACCCCTAACGGTTGCGCCTCCTGCCGCCCGGCCCTGAACTACTACCTGATTTCCACTTGGCCCAAGGAAGCCAAGGATGACAGCCAAAGCCGTTTCATCAACGAACGGGCCCACGCCAACATCCAAAAAGACGGCACCTATTCCGTGGTACCGCGTATGTGGGGCGGCCTGACCACCCCCGCCGAACTGCGCGCCATTGCCGACGCCGCAGAAAAATACAACGTGCCCACCGTCAAAGTGACCGGCGGCCAGCGTATCGACTTGCTGGGGGTGAAAAAAGAAGACCTGCCCTCCATGTGGGCCGACCTCAACGCCGCCGGTATGGTGTCCGGCCACGCTTATGGCAAGTCCATCCGCACCGTCAAGACCTGTGTCGGCGCCGAACACTGCCGCTTCGGCACCCAACGTTCCATGGATCTGGGCGTGAAGCTGGAAAAAATGCTGTTCGACATGTGGAGCCCCCACAAGGTCAAGCTGGCCGTGTCCGGCTGCCCCCGTAACTGTGCCGAAGCCGGCATTAAAGACGTGGGCATTATCGGCGTCGATTCCGGTTACGAAATCTACGTGGCCGGGAACGGCGGTATCAAGACCGACGTGGCCCAATTCCTGTGCAAGGCCAAGAACGACGAAGAAGTGATGCAAATCTCCGGCGCTTTCTTGCAGCTCTATCGTGAAGAAGCCCGCTACCTGGATCGCACCGTGCATTACGTGGAGCGCGTGGGCCTGGATTATGTGAAGACCAAGGTGGTGGACGATCTGGACAACCGCCAAGCCCTGTACGACCGCCTGCTGTTCGACCTGCAAGGGGAGAAAGATCCCTGGGCTGAAATCGTCGCCTCCCCGGAACTGAAGAAGGCGTTTATTCCCATCGTGCCGGTTTGATCGGGCCAGAGGTAAGGGCCTAGAGGCCAGAGGCGAGTGAGTTCGGTTGCCGATTCGCAGCTCTCCTAGCCTCTAGCCTCTCTCTAAAAAAATACTACGCAAAGGAAAAACAAATGAGCGAATGGAAAAAAATCTGCCCGGTGGACGACATCCCCTTACTGGGCGCCCGTGTGGTGAAGAACGGCGAGAAGCCGGACATCGCCGTATTCCGTGATGCCGAAGGCAACGTCTACGCCGTACAAGACCGTTGCCCGCACAAAAACGGCCCCCTGTCCCAAGGCATTGTGGCGGGTAAGCATGTCACCTGCCCGCTGCACGCTTGGCGCATCGGTCTCGACGACGGTCAAGCGGTGGCGCCCGATGTGGGCTGCGCCAAGCCCTACTCCTCCCGCGTGGTGGACGGCTACGTTTACATCGACATGTAACCCCCAAGCCCAACAGAGACTAAAAAAATATAGGGGCGAGCACAGCATCGCCCCAACACATTTGCTCATTAGAGAAAGGCACCAAAATGGATAAGAAAGCATTTTTAAAAGCAGGGCACACGCCGACGCTAATCGCGGCCTTCCTGTATTTCGACTTGGCCTTTATGGTCTGGGTGATGCTCGGGCCACTGGGCGTGGGTATCGCCAAGGACTTGGGCCTGAATGCAGCGCAAA
>JACCDO010523694.1_pt1 | contig 12955 bp, 15 predicted proteins | sample 7446101 | NCBI WGS metagenome assembly JACCDO01 (sample SAMN15323440, study PRJNA562643) | freshwater metagenome | isolation source: river surface water | place: USA:Blue River Watershed | collected 2017-08-16
CTGTCACCAATGATTTTAGAATATAGTGGGTCATTCTTATCAATAATAAATTGATGATCAATGTAAGTATTAATCCATTTCTTTAGCCATTCTAAATGTCTAAAGTCAGTAACCATTCCAGTGTTGTCTAGTTTGGGTGCTGTTAAATGAACTTGCATCTTGCCCTCATGTCCGTGGAGATGGCGACAAGCGCATTTTAGGTCAGCGGCATATTCGCCGTTTAACGTTTGAGTATGAACTCTGTGACCGTAACAGAATTCAAACGTTTTATCGATAATCCAAGTCATCTCTTGCCCTTTGTAAGTGTGATGACACGCAGAGTTTATAATGCGGGATGAGCGTCAAGACCGCATTGTATTATTATACAGTATTAGTTATCTTTGTCAACGTCTTTGACTAAAAATAATGAAGGACGTCCGCCGTTTTGGATTCTAAGTTCTTCTAGTTGTTTGGCAACTTCTGCAAAATGGTCGTCAGTATCTTTCATAATGGCTAACATAGTAACCATTGTTGAAAGACTCCAATGCCACCAACTTACACAAGTTACGCTTAAAATGATTAGTCCTGTGTAAAAGATTGTTTCAAAAGGAGTGCCATAGTGTAGGTATAAGAAAGCAGAAATCGCGCAGAATGCTGCCGGTGCGATTACTGAATAAATTCGCCAGCCTTTAATTTGTTTGTATAGTTCTTGAGTAATAGGTCCCATAATAATTTGCCTTTGTAGACAAATATTTATAGGTGCTGACCGGAATATTAAAATCCGATATTATTGACGACCAATTGTTCCAAACGGTGCCCACTGACCCGGCGCACCTGCAACAATACAGATCCATCCAACATAGCTATCGCTCTTAGGATCTTGATTCCAGCAAATATCGCCTTTATTAAATGTGCCACTAGTTGGCGCAGTTAGACCGTTGATAAATTTCTTATTACCAAATGTAACATTGCCATTAACTGCAAATGCAACATCTGGATCTGGATTGTTTACACCAACAGTTAGTTGACCAAATACCTTAACAGGGCGACGGTTGTTTTGCTTGTTGCCTAATGCAATTTCATTTTCGTCAGCATAGAAGCTTTCTGCTCCACCGACTGATATAGCAAAGTTAGAATTGTTTTCTATTCTAGCCGCAGATAATGCATTTACAGTAATTGAACTAGCAGTAACAGAATCTAAAGATGCCATTCCGGCTACTGTTAATGTTGTTAATATACCTACACTAGTTAAACTTGATTCAAGAACTCTGTCACCTAGTCTGCCACTTGATAATACAGTTTCGCCGTTGATAGAATACACACGTTCTTTTGCAAGATCAATAGATTCTGATGACCATAACTTGTCATCAGGCTTCATTACAAATTGTTTTCTGTTGCCGTCACCTGACCAAACTAACCCTAAACCGTAGATACTTGTATCGCGAGTAGCTTTAAACTCTAGAGGACTAGTTCTATCAACTCTTGTATCAGAAACTACATTGTCTGCATAGAATGTACCAAACACACGTAGAACTCCTGCTCTACCTTGTTCGTCACCAATGTGAACTTCACCGTTGTTCTTTACAGTTACACGAGCAATATTATCTGTAACTAGTTCAAAATCATGATTAGAAACAGCACCAATCTGGGCCACACCGTATCTAGGGCTACCAAGTGCAATTTCTACATCGTTGTCTACAATAGTAAGTGATGCACCGGGTTCATCAGTTCCTAAACCTAATCTGTTAAAGTTCGGATTAAAATAGGCAAATTCACCAATTGTAGTTTCACCTAGAACTGTTAATGTGCTTAGAGTACCAATTTGTTTTAGATTACTCTTTGTAATACTAGCACCTAGTGATGTGGCAGAAATTACTTCAGTGTTGTCAATTTTAAAAGATTTGCCCTTGCCTAGGTCAAAATCAGCATTAAGTGTAATTCTACCGCCTGTGCGATACATTAACTGTGTGCGATTTTCGCCCCATGCCCAGTTTAAACCTTTGCCGTTTAACTCTCCTTCATTGTCAAATTCCCACTGGCCTACACTGGCTAAACTACCAGAGTCTGTAACCAAGTTCTTAACATTGACAGTATCAGCAGTAATAGTGCCGGCAACTGTTAAATTGCTCTGCACACTAGCGTTACCTACAATATCAAAGGTACCAGCGTGAATTACCGCACCCTCTAAGTATTTTAGTGCTAGTTTATTAATGACAACTTTGTCGTCTACAATATTGAATAATTGGGCCATAGTGAAGTCTCTTTCAAGTATTTATCTTAGAATACTATAAGCTCAAAAGCTATAAATATAGGATAAGAGGATTTATTATGTCAACAGTCGCAATCGCAGATGCTTATCGTAAAGTAGTAGTTACTACAGGAACTGGTTCAGGCGGTGTGCCGGGCACAACAGTTTCACAAGAAGTAGGCGGCGAACTTAACTTAGACGCAGGTTTTGGCATTAGTTTAGTAGCAGATGTAGCAAATAATAAGGTTACTATCGTTAATACAGGTAACGGTACAGGCGCATTAACTACTATTACAGACAACAATAATAGCGGAACTTACTACCCAATTTTCACACGTAGCCCGCCAGGAACTCAAACTTTTACAGTTGGCGGCAGCGATTTTACGTCTGGTGATATTGTAAGCGGTGTAGCAGAAGTAAGGATTACAGGTTCTAGCAATAGTGTTAGCGGTGTAAGTGCGACCCTACGTGCGGCACTTGTAGGTATGATTCAGGACGAAACTTTTAGTTTAGTTAGAGTTTCTAACGGTGCCACACTAAACTTTACAGCAACTGGGCCTGCAACCTACAGCACAATCAACGGCTACTGGACTATTCCAGTTACAGCGGCACCTATTGTTACAGATACATTTGTGTCAATTACGATTGCAACAGGCGCAGGCGAACTAAATCCTATCACAGGTACGTATCAAATGGATACAATGTACCTAGACCAAACGACTACTCCGCTAACTTATAATCCAAATACTGGGCTAATGACTGTTAACAATTTGTCAGTTGCTAGCCACGTTACGTTAGAAGGAGTAACATCTACTGGTGCTACTGGTACTGGTAAATTAGTTTTTGATACCGCACCTGTTATTGCAGGCGGCTCAGTAACTGGCCTTACAACATTTGGTATTAGAGATACTACAGCGGCGTATGATGTTAGAGTTGTAGCAACTAGTACATCGGCTACACTAACTGCTAACAGAACATTAACTCTTGACATAGGGGATGCGGCCCGTACTGTACAGTTAAATGGCAATCTTAGCTTAGGCGGAACATTTACAACTAACAATAATTTTACAATCGCAGGGCCGTACGAAGCAACAATAACTCCAGCTGGAGTTTTTAATGCAACATTCCCAGCAGGTACTTACACACTTCCTGCAAACAATCAAACATTCTATATTGGTACAACAGCTCTTACTATTGACAGAACTAGTGCCGCACAGGCACTGACAGGTATTACTAGTATTGACGGCAATGCCGCAACTGTAACTAATGGGGTGTATACTACTGGTAGTTATAGCGACCCAAGTTGGTTAACTATTTCAGCTACTAAAGTTGGCTTAGGGAATGTAACAAATGAATCAAAAGCTACTATGTTTACTGATCCAACATTTACCGGAACAGTAAGTGGCGTTAGTGCTACAATGGTTGGATTGGGCAATGTTACTAATGAATCAAAAGCCACAATGTTTACTAGTCCAACATTCACTGGACATCCAACTATTGAAGGTGTAACTTCAACTGGTGCAACTGGAACTGGAAACTTAGTATTCAGTGCAAGCCCAACATTCACTGGAACAGTATCGGGTATTGATGCTACAATGGTTGGATTGGGCAATGTTACTAATGAATCTAAAGCTACAATGTTTACTAGTCCAACATTCACTGGACATCCTACAATTGAAGGTGTAACTTCAACTGGAGCTACGGGTACCGGTGATCTAGTATTCAGCGCAAGCCCAACATTTACTGGAACAGTAAGTGGTGTTAGTGCAACTATGGTTGGATTAGGTAATGTAACAAATGAATCAAAAGCTACTATGTTTACTAGTCCAACATTCACTGGGGTAGTTACATTACCGGGTGTTACTGAAACTGTTTCCGCACCATCATATTCTGCAACAATAGCAATTGATATTTCAGCGGCTTCAGTTTTTTACATAACACCATCTAACTCCTATGCACTAAACTTTACAAACATGCCAAGCATGACTAATAAGATGTTGACTATAACTTTGATAATAGTTCAAGGAGGTACTGCATATATGCCAGGCGGCTATCAGCTTAACGGTGTTACACTTTCACCAGCTATAACTTGGGTTGGCGGATCGCAACCATCTGGCACAGCTAGTAAGAGTGATATAATAAACATTAGCTTTTATTACAATGCAGGCGGCACCTTAACAAAAGTGTATGGTGGTGTTTCTACATACGGATAATAATATGCCAAGAATGTGTTCATTAAACAAGCCCGGTATAAAGAATAATCCCTATGCTACTGTTTCTGTTAACAGAACAGTGGTAGCAGAAAATGGAGGACTATTCCCAGCTGGCCAAGGTTTTCAAAATCTATATGATGCAAACAATGAATCTGGTTACTACAGTGATAAGGTTACTATAACTGTTATGTCAAGGGCTAATGGAGAAGATTTATACTGGGAAATTGTTGGCGCGGGTGCTCAGCAGGATAGATTTTATCAATCAGGTAGAACTTATGGGTCAAGTGCTTGGTACACTAATCCTGACGGAAGTACAAGTACAACAAACAGTCTTACTGGGAGAATAGGGCCAGGGGGTGCATCATTTACTAAGGCAGTTTATGCAAATGTAACAACTTCAAACACTAATGACACAGCAACTAGTACAACGTTTAGTATAAACATAAGAAAAGGCAATGCTACTACCGGACAAATTTTAGCTACAAGTTCAACAATAACCTGTTATAAATTTAGATTTGTTATTGACATTTATAACGAAACACTTGGTGCTTATCAAAATGCTTCGTATACACTTACGAATGAAACTAACGTTGCAAGTCCATCTGGCGGTACTGGCCGTCAATATTATTGTAGACTGTTACTACCTACTAATACTGTTTATAATACGTACAATCTATTTTATAACTTTCCTAGTTATGGAACTATGGAGGTTACAACACCATCAACTGGTACTGCTATTACACCAGGAACGGACACTTCCTACTACATGGGAGCGAATGGTTGGTGGGATTCTGTTGGAGGAGTTTACCTATGGTTCCAAGGCGGCCTAACAAAAGACGGAGTTACTGAAGGCGTTGAGTATTTTAGATTTAAATTAAACTGGACTTCTAGTAGTTATAATGTACTCGGTGTCGGTTGGACTTATAGTCCAGACCACGGCATTGGCGCCAACACAACCTAAAAAAAAAGCACCCTTGGGGTGCTTTTTTATTATGCTACCTTAAGTAGAATAGTTTCTTCGTTAAGTCGACCATTCATCTTAGTATCAGTAGCGTTAATGTCCTCTAGGAATTTACGCAACTGTACCTTACCTGCCGCCTTAAATTCTTTGAGTTTTTCTTCTGGCTTACGGATAGTCTTTTGCACACTTGCATTTTCATCAAAGTTGATAATGCCAGTACCTTTAACACTCAACTCACTGTATTCTTTAGCAACATATTTGCCAAGTTTACGAGTCTTAGTGTTGAACACCCACAGTTCCTTAGCACCAAGGATGTCAGTTGGATTAACTGACACTAGTTTAAGTGCTTCGTCTGTTTTCTTGTACTTCAACTTAGCCACAACCTTTTCAGCAGGTACTGATTTCTTTGCACGTGGCTTGCGGTTGACCTTGGCTTCTTGTGAAAGCATAGTGCAGGCGCTATCAACGTCTTGCAAGAACGCAATCAAAGATTTAATTTGTTTCTTACTACGGTGTGAGTAACCTTCACGCAACTGCTCGTCTGCTTTACCGCTAGCAAGTTCTTCCAACTCAGCAAGCATACGGCCGTAAAATTCTTTAATAATACGAGCGTGAGCGGCTTTGGCTTCAACAGCCTTAAGCAAGTTAAGTACCTTAAATGCTTTTGGATCAAAGTTTTCTGCATCTTTTTCCCAAGATTCCAAAGCATTTTCAATTTCTTCAGTCATACGATATGCTGACTCGCGAACACGTTCTTGGATAGAAGGAGTATAGACATCCTTCTTAACTTCAACTTTAGTTTCTTCGTCAATGTCGTCCTTGCCTTCTGCAATAACTTTGACAATAGCATTACGCAACCATTCAGCAGTATCACGGCCATCATTGAAGTCTGCACGAACCGCAGGCATACCGCGATTCAAACAACTAGCAACCGCACCCATTGTAGTACCACAACGGTTATCTTTGGTGCGTTTGAAAGCGGCAATGTCTTCTTTAGTACAACCAACAGTGGCCATCCATTTTAGCACAGCAGGTTTAAATGCTTTGCTGTCTGCTTCAAGGCGGTAGTAGTTCATGGCATTGCGGAAATGCTTGTGAAATTCTTCAGCAGTCATTGTTTCGCAACCGTCCCAAGTTGGGCTGGTATCTTTAACTGCACGAGTACGATGTGCAATAACTTGCTTTTTGGTTACACGAGTTTTGGTTGCGGCTTTTGCCATTTTCTGCTCCAGTTGTGTTAAACAATACTAATATTATAGCACCGTGATTGGTTTCTGTCAACCGAAGTACTTATCCACACACATGTCATAAAATGGTTTCATTTCTGGAAAAGTGCCCAAAAAGTTAGTTCCTCTGCGGCGATCATGCTCATTTACAAAGATTACAAAGTCCTTACGCCAAACATCTTGATTTGGCATAGGTGTTTGAATATTGGACTCAAACAAACTTTGGATTCGTTGCAAGCGCGATACTTCATATTCAGTATAGCCGTTGTCCAAATGGTGTCGCATATAGTCCAAACTGCTATTAATAATTGGCAAATAGTCCTCAGTTAAGATGCCTGTGGTCATCCATTCTGGATTACGCAAGTATGGGATATCAATACCAACCCATCTGTGTTGTGTAATGTAGTCCTGCTTTAGTTTAAGATAGTCTTGTAAGAATCTGTTATATGATGTCACTGACAATGCGTTATATGTTGACATTAACGTCATTCTAGTTTCAGGTGATTCTGTTAATAATGTATTACAGTTCTCTAACCATTCATTGTAGTTTAGTCCATAACGAATGTATTCTGCTTTGCCACCATGTGCTTCACAACTGGTATAGACAGTAACACTTTTAACAGATTTATTTTTATGAATAATCTTTAATTTTTCAATGAACTCTTTAATTAACTTTTGCGGAACACCCAAGTTACTGTTAATACCTAACTCTAGTTTAGGGTTTGGATGTTCAATGATATAGTCAAGCACACGGAAAGTATGCTTGGTCATTAATGGCTCGCCGCCTGTGATACGGAATGTATGCAGTGTTGGATATAAGTTAGGCCACCATTCCCAAAATGCATCAACGTAAGGATTTTCCTCACGTTCTGGGATTGGCATTTTGTTGTCATGTTCAAATGCCTTTAGATGATTGTAGTTTAGATGTGTAGGATACGCACCGTGTTCTTTAATTTCTTCCATCCATTTACTTGAAATCTCAGGAGAACAGTAGGAGCATTTAAAATTGCACCCGTAACTAAAACTAACTTCTAAATAGCTAGGATTAACATCCTTTTGCCACTTGGCATCTAGTACTTCGTCTTTGTATTCAACAGCCCACTTTTCTGCACTCTTAAACACGCGGTCACTAAACACGTCTTCTCTATCTGTTTTGTCTTCTACATTCCAGCAGTACTGACATTCGCTTGGACGCTCACCAGTCATCATCATTTTACGTTGTTCTTTTTTGAAGCTGGTATTATGTAGCGCACTAGGGTTTCTTTTAATCTCTGAAACCGGAATTAAATGTGTCTTAGGATGATGGCAACTGTGTGTATGTCCAGTCGGAAGGTGTATTGTAACCTGTTTCCATTTTGCCAAGCACATGCCAGGCCCAACTTCGTTCAGTTTAGTTTTAACCTTTAATAGATATTCTTTGTTCATATTTTAGTTATGACCACCTTATGACAAACCAGTCTAGGTCTGATTGCTTTTTAAATTCAAATATATGATATGCCGTGCGAGCGTGATACCCAAAAGTATCAACACACCATTGATTTATTGTTGTGTATCGTTCTTCTGAAAGGGTATCACGTTCTTGCATTTCGTTTAGGTTTTCCCAAACTTCTGCAATCCATTTTCTACCGTTACGTCTAACTTCTATGTCCACAATCCGTGCCGCACTTTAATAAGGCGAATCATCATTGCCTCATCTTCTTTTTCGTAGTCAGCTTCAATCTTACGGAGCAACTTATGAGCCTTGTCGCTCATCTTTTTAAGTTCAGGAGTTTTGTCTCTGCTAAAACTCAGCTTGCCACCGTTAGCTTCTCTACTTGCCTCACAATATTCAGTCCAGCCACTAGCTTCATATGGATCTGGACGATTACGATAAGTTTGTGTCCACCAGTTATACAAATCTAAAATCTCTTGTGCCTTAACAGCCTGCGGAGTAAGTTGACCTAAGTTTTTACTATCAGGACCAACTTCGTCTTCTTTCCAGCGTAGTTGACGTTGCCATTCCAAGTTATCAAGACCGGCTTGTGGACAACGCCAAGTACGCCAACGGAACCAACCATGTGCCCAAAACGGAACATCATACTTGGCACGGTCTTCACTGTTCCAGGCAATGTGCCACCATGCTAGTTCAACTTCCACAAAGTCCACAAGCTCATTGAAAAGGCAAGGAAGGAAACGATGTCCAACGTCAGTCCAAGTACCGGGTTTAATATCCCGGGGATGAGCAGTGAGGGCATTAGTGCGAGTGACCCAACGATTATTAATGTAGTACTTGATAGAGTAAAGTGTGTCTGGAATCCAGAAAACAATCTTTTGAGCATAGTCTAACCCTTCTTCTGCTAGCCAATAACGGAACTTACTTTGACCTGCTAGCTTGTGCCAGTCATCCCAACCTTCGCTGGTCTTAGCACCGCCCTTTGGAGTTCCACGAATCCAATCAGCAAACTTACTACATGTCCAATAGTGGCTACGCATTTTAATTTACCTTATCAATTGAATAGACATCGCCGGTTGGAACTTGCCACACTGAAAACAACATGGCTTCGCCAAATGTTTTAAATGTTTTTGATACAAGTTTACCAGCAGTCATATAATACTTTACTTTGTACATCAGTCATCACTAGATTTTGCTACCCCAAATAATTGAAGCAAGTTAATAAAAAGGTTAATGAAGTCAAGGTACAAAGTTAATGCACCCATGATTTCAACACCATCGTCTGAATCTTGAGCAACCATTTCACGAATTTGTTGTGTATCGTAGGCAGTTAACCCCAAGAAGATTACAATAGCAATAGCACTAATAACCATTTGCATCACGCTACTGCCAATAAAAATATTGATAATACTAGCAATGATGATAGCAATTAGAGCTACAAAACAATACTTACCAATTGAATCTAAACTTTGTTTAGTAAAGTATCCGTAGAAACTCATAACACCAAACAATACTGCCGCACCCATGAATGCTGTAAAGATACTAGACATGGTATAGACAGCAAAGATAACAGCAAAACTCAATCCCATTATTGCCGCAAATGCCGCTAGGGTCAGCACTTTGCCTGCCTTACCAATACCAGAATTAAGCAAAACTGGAACAGCAAAAATAAACACAAGCGGAGCAAACATTACGATCCAATGCATGATTCCTGTAAAAAAGAACTGTACTAAGTCGCGGTTTGTTCCAACCTGAAAACTTGTAAACATACTTACTAAAACAGCAAGTGCCATATAGCCGTAAACACGACCCATTGCCTTATTAACTTCACTGGGTGTGCGATAGTTAATAAGACCGTCACCTGTATAATTATATCCAAACATAGTTACTCCTTAACGAATGGTTTGAGATCGGGCGGTACCCAGCCCACGGGTTTTAAAACTTTACCATCTTCACGCTTACGCACCTTGCCTGTTTCTTTATCAATCTTGGCAAAGTTTGTACTCATAACTTCTTTCCAACCACCTTCGCCATCAAAGCCTCCGCTGTGGATAGCACCAGTAGTAACAACAATAAAATCAAGCAGAGCATCTAATTGCTCTGTGCGGTCTTGCATAAGCAACGCTGCCTTTAGTTCTTTCCATTCCTCTTCCATTAGGTCAAGGTAAAGTTTGTATTGTGCTTCATTTAGCTCGCCAACTGATTGGTCGCAAGCCTTCATAAATTTTTCTTGATCACGAAACGGATTCATTATTTTTCCTTATTATATTGATATAGTGTTACTTTGAATAATTAGTTCATTGTCATCAGTCTCTGAACACGGGATCGGTTTTCCTCTTGAGTCTAACATCAAAGTACCCCATACTTTACTACCTTCTTCAAATTCTACAAACACTCTGTTATAAGCACAAAAGGTACGAGTATGCGTTACACTAGGAGTTAACCTTAAGATACCCCAAACTAGTAACGATCCAAATACTACAAGTATGCCAACAATGCCTTGTTTTCCGGTCACTTTAGACTTTCCAATGTCTGCCTCTTAGCTTCTTCTTTGACTTCTTGTTTATGGATTGTTTGCAATCCGCGGAACATTTCTTCAACAACATGTATAATAGCTTTTTGTCCGTCTTCTGTCAAGTGACTATACTCCGGACTTACACTACTTTCATGCCAAACACGAGCATTTTGACTAAGCTCTAACAGCGAACCGTAGAGCATGTCCTTGTGCATACTTCTGCGTATATCAAATTTTCTCGCCATTGGCAAACCCTCTAAAATGTAAGAAGCGCGGAAAGCGTAAAGAGTAACTTCCATCCTGGTTTTGTGTGATAGCGTCAGCACGGACTTCAACAACTTTCCCAATAATCTTTTCACGACCGGCCCAATAATCATCCCTATTAGCGTCAGTAAAACCACTACCAACATTAACAACGATATCATGTCCGTTATCATTGCCTGCGCAAACAAATGCTCCAAGTTTTCCAACATTTCGTCCTGTCCCTTCTTCAACAGAGGTCACTGTTAGTGACACTTCAATAAATGGCTTTAGCTTGAGCCATGCTACTGAACGTTTACACTCGTAGCCAGCTTCCGGATCTTTAAGCATAATGCCTTCGTAACCGCCAGCAATAGCTTGAGCATTAATTTCTTTGTACCTTGTTTGGCCTTCTTCTGTGTCTAGATCAACTAGTTTGTGGCCAACAACACGAACGTTTGGCATTGCATCTTTGTTTGCTTTGTGCCAGTAATATAATTTGTCACTACGTTTTGATTGTGTTTCAGCTGAAGCACCTGCTTCAAACTCTTCAAGTGATAGCACGTCAAATAAATGTAAGACAGCATCGTTGGCCTTAACATCACTCTTACGATGTACTTGTTTCATCAAGTCCTGGAAAGAGCTAGACATCACTTCACCATCTAACACGAGGTCATAAGGTGGCGGCGTTTTCTTAACTACTGCACTAATTTGTTCTTCTATGTGGGGGAAGTTATCCAGTGACTTACCGTTCCTGCTAAAAAGACTAACATTCCCATTTGTGCGGACAACAGCAATAACACGAACTCCATCGAGCTTGACTTCAATAAGTTTTTTGCCTGTAACTTTGGACTCATGATTTGCGCTATCATGAGCAAGTTGGCAACTAAACACAGGAATAGTATAATCCGCATACTTCTTCTCCACTACTTTGTTGATTGTTTTTTCGCTTACGCCACAGCGTAAGTCTTTAATTAGGATACGACGATACCAGCCATTCCACTGTTTCTTAGTGGCTGACTTCATCATCGCTTGAATCATATCCCTCGCTGTATTACCGGTGACGTCGCGAGATACAAAGCCAGTAATAGCGAGAGTAAAGCTATCCCAAGGTAGCCCAGGGCCATCTTCATCTGTTTTCTCCGGTATTTGTTTAAGTCCAAAAGTAATCATAGAGTCCAATGCAAGACGACAACCTTCAAAGAATTCTTTATTACCCGCTTCAGCTTGTGCCAAAACGATAGCTTCTTTGTTTAAACGGCTAGGATGGTCTTCCAAAGTGGAAATGACTGAGTAGCAAGGATCGCTCAATTTAGACTCCAGTAATTAACTTAATGTAATTATTATACAGTCTAATTATCAGTATGTCAAGTAATTGGTGGTCTTAAATGGCTTACCAGCGTATGCGTATTCAAGCTGGCTTAGGATCTTGCGTTTCATTTGTAGAACTTTTGGATGGTTATGATTGTACTCAAATGCCTTCATAAATCGCCCCCATCCGTTTGGGCGAACACGTTTTGGAACAGGGCTGTCTAAGTACTCTTTAATAGCTCTAGTATCCCAACCAAATTTGTCAATCATATCGCAAGCAAGGTTGAATGAGTGAGCACCCATTTCGTCTCTATCGCCGTAATACTCTTGCTCTTTACGATCCTTGGCATAGTATGCGGTGCTTTGATACCCTGGAATAGATTTAAAGTTTCTTGCACGATATTGTCTAGTATGTATAATTTCGTGTAGGATTGTGTCTGCAAAAAGTATGCAAATACGCTCCCAACGATATAAACTAGTCTTCATAGTTTCAACATCAGTAGGAAATGCTAGTTCTACTTCTATAAAACTCTTTTTGCCTGCTTTATCAAGGTGACTGTAGTACGCACCGCCGACCCAAAGTTCGCCTTTTTTAACAGGTTTATATCTACTGCTAGTTACTTTGATTGGAAGGTGTGCTTTAATATGCCTGCTAATTTGGCGTGTAATTTCACCAATAGGTAATCGCTTGTCTACAATCTCTGGTTTAAGACTATAAAGCATTGAGTACAGCGTTTCTCGATCCAATAGAGACCAGTTAAAATACTCACGGGCCATGGCACACTCCTTGACTACATATTTATAGCGTACCAGGCTCTTCCATTATATAC